>LFRM01160993.1_pt1 | contig 20893 bp, 18 predicted proteins | sample 618341 | NCBI WGS metagenome assembly LFRM01 (sample SAMN03654438, study PRJNA283298) | anaerobic digester metagenome | isolation source: pool of bioreactors CSTR01a, CSTR02a, and CSTR03a thermophilic anaerobic... | place: Denmark: Kgs. Lyngby | collected 2014-05-21 | reverse complement strand
CACCGGAGGCCTTTTTGATCCAACCATTACACCCCTGGTGGAGCTGTGGGGAATCGGTACCGGCAATCCGCAAATACCGGAGCCCGGGGCCATCGAAAACGCGAAGAGATTAATTGACTACAGGAAAGTAGAGCTGGAGCCCAACGGTTACAGAGTCAGGCTGGCCGAGGCGGGCATGGGTTTGGATCTGGGCGCCATCGGCAAAGGATATGCAGCAGACAGCGCCGCGGAGCTGCTGCGGCAGCGGGGTGTAGAAAGTGCCTTGCTCAACCTGGGAGGCAATGTCTATGTCATCGGCGGCAAACCCGATGGTTCTGCCTGGCGAATCGGGATTCAGGATCCCTTCGCCGACCGGGGCACCCATGTGACAATCTTACAGGTGCGGGATACTTCCATTGTCACCTCCGGCACTTATGAAAGGTTTTTCATCAGAAACGGCAAACGCTACCATCATATTATGGACCCGGAGACCGGCTATCCGGCTGAGACGGGGCTAGCTAGTGTCAGCATTATCTCTCCCTCTTCCATCACTGGAGATGCCCTCTCTACAGGAGTGTTTCTGTTGGGGTTAGAGAAAGGCCTAGCCCTGTTGGAAGAGCTGGAAGGTGTGGAGGGCATGCTGATCACCAATGATCGAAAAGTCTATCTTACCAGCGGACTCAAAGACCAGGTCAAGTCGCTGGCCAAGGGGTTTGAATTCCATGACCAAGAGTAGATACTTTAGGCCTGGAGACTTAATTATATACGGCGCCCTGCTCCTCATCTTTGTCATGGGCACTTTGATCGGGGCCGGCGAATTAGGTCAAGGCGGAACGGCGGCCGTTATCACCCAGGATGGCAGGGAGATCCGCCGGATCGATCTGGAACAAGTGGAAGAACCCTATGAGTTCCGGGTAGAAAACGCAGACGGCCAGTACAATATCATCAGGGTAGAGCCAGGGCGCATCCGGGTGACGGAAGCCTCTTGCCCAGATAAAGTTGATGTCAAACAGGGTTGGATATCAAAGGCAAATCAGTCCATCGTCTGCCTGCCCAACCGCCTGGTGATTCGCATCGAGGCAGAGGGGCCAGGGGCAGATGACGGCATCGACGGCATCGCCTTCTAGTTGGAAAGGAGCCGACGGCATGAATACCCGGCGCATAACTTGGATCGGTGTTCTCGTATCTCAAGCCCTCGTACTCCACACGGTGGAGCGGATGCTGCCCATACCGCAGCTGGCACCAGGGGTCAAACTGGGCTTAGCCAATATCATCACTCTGGTGGCACTCAATATACTGCCCTGGTCAGATGCTTTCCTGGTCATGGTACTCAGAAGCATGCTGGGAGCTTTACTGGGCGGGGGAGCCAGCGGCGTGCTGTTCAGCCTGGCAGGGGGGGCCTTCAGTTTCCTAGCCATGTCCTTCTTGATGAGGTATCGGGATGTGCTCTTCAGTATCGCGGCCATCAGCGTAGGAGGGGCTTTCCTCCACAATGTAGGCCAGCTCCTCATGGCCAGCTTGATTGTTGAGACCTTTAATATCCTTGTTTACTTCCCTATCCTCGCGGCTTCTGCCCTGGTCACCGGCTTCTTCACCGGCGTCATCAGTGATCTGATCATCAACGCCATTTACCATGCCCGCCTGCTGCCCGGTGCAGCCCGGCGCCGGGGCCCTCAGCCGAACTGAGCCGACTAAAGACTAAACCAAAAGGGCCCCAACCGGCCCTCTTACTCTTAGTCAAGTATGTGCCAACAGCTCTCCCACAAGCGATGATCGATCCATTACTCTTTTCCTTGCCTCAATCTCAAGCCCCCGCAGGTCAAGCCCGCTGGTATATACAGTAAGACACCCGCTTTAGGTCGGCCATCTCAGGTTCCAAGAGGTTTTCCGCATTACCCACAATGAAATACCCGCCGGACACCAGGGACTCACTAAACTGCTGGGTCAGCCGCATCTGGGTCTCCTGAGTAAAGTAGATAAAGACATTGCGGCAAAGGATCAGGTGAAAGCCGGTTTCATAAGGGTCTTCCAAGAGATTATGCCTCTTGTATCGAACCCGGTCTTTGATGGCCTCACTTAGCCGCCAAAGCCGCCCATCCTGAGTAAAGTACTTCTGCTTGTATTTGGCAGGCAGGCTGTTTAGCAGGTTATCTGCGTAGACGCCTTCCTCTGCCTGGGCAAGGGCTCCTACATCGAAGTCTGTCCCCAAAAGCGTATGCCTGACGCCGGGAGTCAGCTCCTCCAGCAGCATGGCGATAGTGTAGATCTCAGGCCCTGTGGAGCAGCCAGCACTCCATACCCGCAGCCGCCGGAAGCGCTGCACCAGGTCAGGCAAGACCTTATCCTCGATCTCTCTAAACACACTTACATCCCGGTAGAACTGCGATGTATTAATGGTCAAGTAACCAGTGAATCGCTCCCGTTCTTCAGGGTCTGACTGCAGCATCTTAATGTACTCATCGTAATTGGCGGCTCCAACCCTCTGGAGCCACTGATTGATGCGCCGCTGCATCTGCTGCTGTTTGTACTGATTGAGGTCCAGGCCAATGGTCCCCTTCAGCTTTCGTTTAAAGACTTCATAATCAGCGGCCACTACTTCCATCCCCCTCCTCCCGCCCTCTCTGCGCCAGCGTTGTCACTGCCCGGACTGCTGCATCCCCGATGCGGTCCAACGGCAGGATGAAATCGGCATCGCCGTTCTCCACCACAGCCCGGGGCATGCTGTAAATCACCGACGTGTTCTCATCCTGGACGATAGTCACACCTCCCGCAGCTTTGATCTGAGCCATTCCCGCTGCCCCGTCCTTACCCATGCCGGTCAAAATCACACCTACCGCCTGGCGGGCATAGGCCGGCGGCAAGCTGAGGAAGGTAACATCAACGGAGGGCCGTACGTAATTCACGGGGGGTGTCTGCTCCAACCGGATAGTTGCGCCCGCCCCGATCACCATGTGGTAATCACCGGGGGCGACATAAGCCACTCCCACCCGGATCCGCTCTCCTTCCTCTGCTTCCTTTACCGTTATGCTGCTCAGCTGATCTAAGCGCTCTGCCATTGAACGGGTGAATCCCGCCGGCATGTGCTGAACCACCAGCACTGCCGCCGGCAGATCCTTGGGAAACTGACGCAGGACAGCTTCCAGTGCCCGGGGGCCGCCGGTAGAGGCTCCGATGGCCACAATACTCCGGGGGGAGCTGCTGTCGGGCTGCTGGGGAAATGCCGCCGGCTTTTTGGCCGGAGGCAGACTGACCGACTTAATTGGCTGCGGCTTGGCCCTCACCGGCTCCGGCCTGCCCCCAAACGGCTCCAGTCTGGCCTTCACCGGCTGGACCTTGGCTAAGGCTGCAGCCTTGAGTTTGCTGATCAACTCATCCTTAATCTTTTCAATATCCAGGGAAATCGCCCCTGAAGGCTTGGGGACAAAATCCACCGCCCCCAGGGCCAAAGCTTCGATGGTCGCCTTGGCGCCGGAGTGGGTAACACTGCTCAGCATCACCACCGGTACCGGGCTGCTGGCCATGATGTCCCGCAGCGTCTCTAGTCCATCCTTGCGGGGCATTTCCACATCGAGGGTTACCAGATCTGGCTGCAGCTTTGCCACCTTCTGCAAAGCCTCGAGACCATCCCGTGCGGTGCCGACTACTTCGAAAGCTGGGTCCTCGGCAATCATATCGGAGATAACCTTGCGCATAAAGGCTGAATCATCTACTACCAGCACCCTGGTCTTGGCCATTCGCTTCACCTCACTCTAAAGTCCACCGGTTGATACTTAACCTTTTCGTGGGTCTGCAAAACCGGAGGCCTCTAATGGAGGCGGCAGTTCTAGATTTCTCGGGGCTCTGATCCAATGCTTTGTACCACCACCTTGCCGCTTTCCACATATAAGATCATCTTGCGCCCGATGCTGCCCCCTACGTCTTCACCCCGCAGCGGCAGCCTGTGTGCCGCCAAATGCTCCTTCACAGCAGCGACATTCTGCATCCCGACATTCAGCGCGGCCTCGCTCAGTTTTGGAAAGAGGTTGCTGCCTCCCGCGATCTTGGCCACCAGTAAGCTCCGCCGGCCTCCTGCCCGCACAACGCCCTCGATCAGCGCCGGTATGGCGGTATCGGCGAATTTCCCCGGCTGTTCTGTGCCCCTGCCGTCTCTGCTGGCGGCCAAGAATACGTGGGCCATGCCTCCTACTTGATTCTCCCGATCATAGACAGCAACTCCCACGCAGGAACCTAAGCCGACAGTGATCAGCACATCGCCGCCTGCAGCCAGCTTGATTTCTCCCATGTTAACAAAGATATCTGCCATTACTATCTATCCGTCTCCAACAGTATTTTGAAAAGCCGTTCAAAGCCAGTTGTGCCAGGGATCAGCAGGATGTGGCCTTCGATTTGCTCTCCTTCTGAAGCAAAGTCAGTCTTGAGGACCGTGATATAGTCATCGAGAATTGCGGCACCGGCCAAAATCGAACTCCAAATGGCACCGGCCATGTCAATGGCCAGTCCCGGAACCGACGGCATGAGCATCAGATTGGTCATCTCTGCCAGAGCATTGAGATATGAGGTGACGACTATGTTCCCCACCTCTTCCAAGACAGACCGGCCCATCTCGTCAAATTCCGTCAATTCCATTCCCAAGATGGACTTCACCAGCTCCTGGGCGCTGTGGATAGGCATCATGAAAGCCATATGGCCATCAACGTCACCGGAGATCATGATATAGATCCCGGCAACCAGGGCTTCAGGCCCCCCTATAAGAGTTGTGGTCTCCGGCAGGCTCAGAATTGCAACCTCGGGGACCACCATCTCCAGTTTCCTATCCTGGAGCATAACTGACAGCGCCGATGTGGCGTTCCCTGCCCCGATGTTACCCAGCTCCCGGAGCAGGTCCAGCTGCATCGGCGTCAATCTCTTTTTGCCGTTCATAGTTTCTCGGCCTCCATCTCCCTCTAGCCCGCAACTTTGCGCAATGCTTCAATGATCCTCTCCGGCTGGAAGGGCTTGACAAGAAAATCCTTTGCACCAGCGTTCAGGGCCTCAATCACCATGGGTTTCTGACCCATGGCACTGCACACAATCACCTTGGCGTTGGGATCGATCTCCAAGATCTTCTTGATAGCTGTGATCCCATCCATCTTCGGCATGGTGATATCCATGGTCACCACATCAGGCCTTAGTTCCTGATAGAGGGCCACTGATTCTTCGCCATCAGCAGCTTCGCCCACGACCTCAAATCCGTTCTTTTCCAAGACATTCCTGAGGGTCATTCTCATGAATGCCGTATCATCAGTTACCAAGACTCGCTTACCCATTGCTCTCCCTCCGTGTCATCCTGCATCGTCCTTCAGCTTCTCCCTGCCCGGACCTACTTAGATTCGGCAGTGAGATCATTAAGTACAGCTGCAACATCTAGAATCAGCGCCACGGTTCCATCACCCAGCACTGTCGCGCCTGCCAGTCCCTTGACATCCCCCAAAATGGGGCTCAACCGCTTGATGACAACCTCCTGCTGGCCAAGCAGCTCATCAACCATCAGGCCAGCTTTCATGGTGCCGGCTTCCACCACGATCACCGGCATTCCGCCATCATGGGTGATGGTGCCAAATCCCAAGAGCCCGGTCAAATCCAAGATGGGAAGCACTTCATTGCGGAGGGTGATTACCCGTTCCCCGTGGATGGTCTTCACTACTTCCGGCGTCACCCGCAGGTTCTCCCGCACCGATTGAATGGGAATGGCCAGCATCTCTGTACCTGTCCTGACCAGCAGTGCCTGGATGATGGCTAAGGTCAGGGGCAGCCGCAAACTCACTGTCGTTCCCTTGCCCAATGTACTTCTCAGCTCAACGGACCCATTCATGGCTTCCAAGATAGCCTTGACGGCATCCATGCCGACTCCCCGCCCCGATACATCGGTAACCTCTTCACTGGTGGAGAAGCCCGGCTCAAAAATCAATCCCTGGGCCTCCTGGGGAGTCATCTTCGCGGCCTGCTCCAGAGTAATCAGGCCGATATCCACAGCTTTGGCCTTCACCTTTTCACTGTCGATGCCTCGGCCGTCATCGGCAACTTCGATGACTACATGGCTGCCTTCATGCCTGGCTTCCAGGCGGATCCGGCCTTCGGCTGGTTTTCCTGCCCGGAGCCTCTCCTCCCGGGCTTCCAAGCCGTGGTCAACCGCGTTGCGGATAAGATGCACCAAGGGATCACCGATCTGGTTAGTCAAGGACCGGTCTAGCTCTGTCTCCTCTCCTGCTATCTGAAGCTGGACATCTTTGCCGGCCTGTTTGGCCAAATCCCTGACCATGCGGGGAAAGCGGTCAAACACGTGCTTGACCGGCACCATCCGGAGCTTCATTGCTGCGTACTGCAGTTCAGTTGTCACCCTGTCCATCTGGGCAATGACTGCCCGGGAATGGCCGTCCTCCAGCTGTTTGGCCAACTCCATCACCTGGGTGCGGCTGATGACCAGCTCACCCACGAGGTTATTCAGCTGGTCAAGGCGTTCAGTCTCTACCCGCACATATTTTTCTACAACACGGCTCCGCCCATCGCCGGCCCGGCGGACAGCCTGATCAGCCCGCTCCTTACCGGCGGTAATCTCCGGCGTCCTTGGCGGCAGAGACTCCGCATCCTCAACGGTCACTTCGGAGACGATTACATCCAAGATCTCCGGTATGTTCAGAATGGCTTCCCGCACCTCGGGGAGTGATTGACGTGTGAATATGAGCACTGCAAACCGATCTTCGAAATGCTCCTCATCTATATCCTCGGCAGAAGGCTCGGACTTGACAACAGTCCCCAGCTTTTCTAAAGCCTGGAAGACTGTATAAGCCCGTACAGACTTCATCAAGACATCCTGCCGGATGATGACAGTGATCCAGTAAACATTGTAGTTCCTGGCCGCTGCCTCTTTTAGAAGCTCCCGATCGTATTCATTGAGGGTCAGCTGGACCTCCGCTTCGCCAGCCTGCCGGCTGGGGATTGGCTCAGCTTGGCCTGCCTCTGCAGCTTCAGCTGCCTTGGGCTGTGCCAGACTACCAGCCAAGATCTCAGCCAGCCGCTCCTTCATTGCCGTGGTATCGGTGTGGACGGTATCGAAGCTGATTACCTCTTCTAGAATGAGCTCCAGCATATCCACTGAGTCAAAGAGGGTGTTAATCAACTCCTGGGAAGGGGCAATTTCCTCATTGCGCAGCGCATCAAGGAGATTCTCCATATGGTGGGTAAAATCCGCCAGCTGGGTATAGCCCATGGTGCCTGCCATGCCCTTGAGGGAGTGGGCTGCTCGAAACATCTCAGCAACCAATTCTCTATCGGCAGGTGTCTGCTCAAATTGCAGTAGGTTTTCATTCAATGACTGAATGTGTTCCCGGGCTTCTACCGCAAACACATCCTTGTATTCGTAAAAGTCCATTTACCTATTCCTCCTCAAGAGCCCTGCCCCACCACTCACCCATCCATCATCGAATGGTGGAAATCCGCTCCCTCGGTGTCGCAATTTCGGTAATCCTCACACCGAACTGCTCACCGACTACCACAACTTCACCTTTCGCTACTAGGACATCATTTGCATAAACCTCGATGGGTTCCCCATCCATGGTGTCTAGTTCTACAATGGAGCCCGGGCCCAGGCGCAGTATGGATTCGATGGGCAGCCGGCTCCTGCCCAGAATCGCCCTGACCTTCACCGGAATATTGCGGATCAGCTCAATGTTCAAGTTGCCCAGCTCTCCATAGCCGTGGAACTGAACACCTGCTTCCTCGCCCGGCAGGCGCCACGGCGGCTCTTGGACTTCCCTGGCGGCAGCGCTGGATAGGTCCAAGGACCACTGGGCAGCAGCAACCTCACCGGCAGCAGCACCGGCCTCGGGGGCTGCTTCCCCATGGCTGTCCGCGATCTGGGGATCCATCAAGCGCATCACCGATTCCCTGGCAAACCCCACATCCACCAGCTGCAGCATCTCACTATCCAAGACTCCCTCCACCTCCAAGTGGAAGGCTACCACAACCACCGGATCGTCCAGGGAACGTTCATCACCAAACTCGGCTAGATCCATCCGCTCAAGCTCAGGCGGGGTAATCTGGATCCTGGTGCTGAACATATCTGACATAGCAGTGGCCGATGACCCCATCATCTGATTCATGGCTTCACTGACAGCACTCATATGCAGCTCAGAGAGCTCTGCCGGCGGGTTGGAACCATCTTCTCCCATCATGAGGCTGGTCAGCAGTGCCGCATCTGACTCCTTGATGATCAGCACATTGCTGCCTTCCAGTCCCTCGGTGTAACACACTGTGACCACTAGACAAGGAATGGGGTACCTTTCCCGGACCTCCCGGAAGGTGCTTACCGACACGCTGGGGACAGTAATGGACACCTTCCGGTTCAGTATATTGGAAAGGGCCGTAGCCGCGGCCCCCATGGATATGTTGCCGACTTCTGCTAGGGCATCCCTCTCAAACTCATCCAGGGCGTTCAATTCGGCATCCAGGGCGTCATCCTCGGCAGCTGCGTCCTGCCCATTGTCAAGGCCATCGCCTTCTCCGCCGGAGCCTGATCCTTCACCGGCTGCCCTCAGCAGGGCATCGATCTCCTCTTGGCTTAAGAAATCATTCATCGACCTCTATCCTTTCCGTTGACCGCAGCGCTGTAATCACAATCCCCAGCTTGTCACCAAGCTTGCCCGGTGAGGCTAGGAACTTGGTAGTATCGCCGATCTTCACCTCTAGATTCTCATAGCGCCTGCGGTTCAAGGTGACTACATCACCCACCTGCAGGCTCAAAAGGTCAGCCACCGTAACGGTGTTAGACCCCAGCTCCACAGAGAGGGTGATCGGTGTTTGCTGAACCCTGGATTTCAGCATCTCTATATCTTCAGGATCTGCCCGGCGCCGCAGGGAATCGAACAGCCGGAACGCTGTCAATTGTTTGAGGACTGGCTCTAAGGCTGAATAGGAAATACAGATATTGATCAGATCCCGGGTACTCCCTACCGCCAAATTCATGGAGATCAAAACGACAGTCTCCCGCTCCGTCATCAGCTGCAGGAACTGGGGATTGCTCTCAATGGACTCCAAGGTGACCCTCATATCGATGATCTCTGACCAGGCATTTTCAAAACTGATGGTCATATCTTCAAACAACTGGGAGGTCAGGACCGCCAGCTCGATATCGGTCAGTTCCCGGGAGCGCCCCAGGGAAATCCCCGGCCCGCCGCAGAGGCGATCATAGAGCAGGAAAGAAATATCCGGGCTCAGCTGCATGAGCAAGCTGCCATCCAGAGGCTGCATGGTACACAAAATGATCACAGAAGGGTTGGGCACCGAACGGATAAACTCCCCAAAGGTGAGCTGCTCGATAGAGGCAACATTCAGCTCTACCCGGGTGCGGAGCTTGGCGGAAATCATGCCGGAGAGCTCCCGGGCAAACTGCTCATGGATCCTCTGCAGGGCCCGGACCCGTTCCTTGGAAAAGCGATGAGGCCGCTTGAAGTCATAAGCGACAACATCCGGCTGCTCCTCTTCCTCCTGGATGGCGCCGGTGGCCTGCCTGATCAGTTCATCAATCTCCTGTTGACTAAGAATCTCATCCACAATGCTTCACCCTTGCTCTCAAAAAGGAGTCCCCCGCTCTCGCCGGGAAGTCTGTCCATCCCGCGGTTAACAGAACAGCTGCACTGGCTCGCTCAATGGACTCAGCAGCTTTACTCCTCACCGGCCGCTGCCACCAGCTCTTCCTGCAGGGCCTCGGCTTTCAACTCAATCTTCTCGGCAGTGGTGAGTATCTTTTCTACATCCAGCAAAATGAGGAGCCTGTCCCCTACCTTGCCGATTCCCTGGATGTATTCCGCCTTCAGTCCGGCTACAGTCCGAGGAGGTGGTTCAATATCGCCGCCGGAGATGCGCAGAACCTCAGTCACATCATCCACAACCAGGCCTACCCGGTTCTCACTGATATCCACTATAATAATCCGGGAATCCTCGGTCATGGCTGTTGCTTCCAATCCGAAACGCCTCTTCAGATCAATAATCGGGATGACTTCTCCCCGCAGGTTGGTCACACCTTCAACAAACTCAGCAACATTGGGAAGTTTAGTGATCTCCCGGGGCTTGACAATTTCCCGGACTTTGGTAATCTCTATCCCGAATTCCTCGCCATATAGACGAAAAACGACCAGCTGCCGTTCATCATCGACTGTCCGCTTTACTTCCTCCATGTTCTCCCTCCTCGTCAAGTGGTGCCAGTCCACTTGCATCAACAAAGGCGTCTGCTTTAGCAGCCAAATCAATGCTTTCCTTGCAGGTTCGGCAAATAGCCAGAGCTATCCTGCCAAATATCGCCAATTTCTTGTATGTTTCTAAAATAGCACTCCAAAACTGATCCGATGGGTGCCTCCCAGTTCATGGCCGGTCCAACTGTAGTCCAACTGGACATGCCCTATGCCTAAGCCGCAGCCGGCGGTGATGCTGTCTGCTGCATAGCCGCCCCGCAGCTGCAAGAACCCTCCAATACTGTATTCGGCACCAACACCCCAGTCCTTGAACTTAAGGTCGGTCTGTCCGCTGATCAAGAGCCTCCCGTCCATAAGCGAGAGGGCCGCCCCGCCCAGAAGCTGTGTCGGTAGTTCCTCGACCAGGCCTGTTGACCAACTGATCTCACCGATTACATCTCTAGCCAAAAAACCGATGGCCAAAACATCACTGACCTGCTGTCTGACCCCCCCCTCCAGGGAATACCCCCGGCAGTAGGAGTCATCAAGCTCGCCGACGATCCCCTTAACCGTCAGGCCGGCACTGCATCCATTGGCAATCTCCATGCCTGTTCCTATGTAGGCGACAGCCTGGAGGTAGTCAAAGCTGCCGATGGGCTGCTGGGAACCCTCTATTGTCCTGGGTATCCCTTCACTGGATAGCAGGAGCACCCCTGCACCCAAACTGCCCCGATCAGTGATAGGCAGAGCGGCTGCTGCAAAGCTCAGATCTGTAGCCTCGCCCAGTGTCGAATGGCTGATGGACAGTTCCGGCCTCACTACATGGGCCAGGGCTGCTGGATTGTAATACAGCCCTTCAACTCCCCTGGCCGCGCCAACTCCCGCATTACCCATTCCCCACACCCGGGCAGTAGTGCCGAACCTGAGGATAGGCAGCGGTTCGCCGCCGCTTTCATCATCCGCCGCAGCCGCCGTCCCGCCCACCAAAAGCAACAAAACGATTAGGACACCAATGAACCATCCAGCTGACCTTCTTTGTGTGCAGCTATCCACTCCTCGACCACCCTTTCCCATAATCGGCCGCCGCCTCAACTTCCAGCAAACACCGGCAGGTACGCAGATTCCTGCCTTTTACTGGGAAGCGTCATGTGGCAAATTCGACATTAACCAGCACCATCCTGCTAAAGGCCCTTTGTTCTTGTCCTTCCGCCTTGTTAGAATAATCTCAGGAAATATAAGGATGGGGAATTGTTCTATGGCTGAGAAGCAGTTCTTAGGAATCCGGGGCCTGTACTTGATCTTGATCTTGGGCGTGGCCGGCCTGTGGGGACTATCCAGCGCCCTTTGCCGGGCAGAGGGAGCTGCTGGAGGTGAAGCCGCGTCTCTGGCTGAGGTACTTGAGATCCAAAAAAGCCCATCTAGCCTAGAACGTTCACATGTTATGGAAGATACTTTAGATGCATCGGGTAGTGTCCAAGGGCTCACCCTTCATGGTGCAAAGGTCCTAGAGCTTCAATACATAAGCGCCAGCGGCCATCCGCCGGATATGGCGTCCGGGCCTCTTCCCGGCTTCACCTTGAATCAGAGGCTGGAGGCTGAGGTGGAATACCTCTTGCCGGGAATTTGGGTCAGGGGCAGGTTTGACGACAATCCCCTCTTTCCCCAGTACATGCTGCGGGTAGATACTGCCAATGCCTCTGTGATCCTGGGAGAAGTGGAAACCCAAGTATTGTCACCGCCCTTATCCCCTGCCAGCCTGCCCTTGACCGGAGTCCAAGGGACTGTTACTTGGCGTGATCTTACCCTATCGTTGGCCGCAGGCCATCCCCAAACAGTGCTCAAAACCGAGACCTTCCTGCTGCACCCCACCGTCAGGGTGTATCAGACAGCTAATGCTCCCCTGGTGCCCGGTACAGAAATACTACAGCTGGAGGGTAGAAGGCTCACAGCCGGTGTCGACTACCTCATAGACTACAACACAGGGGCCATCAGGCTCCTCAGCCTTTGGCCGGAGGCTGCCAGGCTTACTGCCTCATACCAGGTAACTGACGCTACACCGGGAAGGAAGCCATTGATCCAAGGTTTTAGAACAGAATATGCCCTCAAAGCCGGCACCTTGGGCTTTACCCACCTGTCCCGGAGGGAGATTGATCCCGACTCTCCAGATCACTCTTCCTGGCCTGACTTCACCCCGGCACCCTATGCTGCCTCCCAAACTTGGTCGGCCCTTTCCTATGAAGCAGCGCACCAGGGGCCCGGGATCCACTGGGCGGCAGAAGTCTGGCATAGGGCTTCCCAGCCTTCTGGGGCAAGGGAGCGCACAGTAGACGATATGGAAACCCATCTGCTCAGGCGGCCCCTTTTTGCCCAGCTTTCCAATGCGCAAAGCTGGTCAGAGCCCCGGGGAACCAGCGGCAGCAGCCTGGAGCTCCGCCAAGTCAGCGGCTGGCTGCCTATGGAGGGCATCACCCGGTCTGCACTGCAGCTAGATTTCGTCCTGGAAGGCACTGGCGCCTGGACGGCAGCGCAGCTGACTGTACCGTCTGCTCTGAAGCTGCAGCCGGAAAGCGACCTCCTGCTCACCTTGGGCCTGCCCCAGCCCCTGCCGGGAATCAAGCTGGAAGTCCGGCTGCTTTCCGGTGCCGCTGGGTTTTTCCGTCAGGCAGTTCCCTTAGGGAATTTGGCAGGCTGGCAGGATGTATTGCTTATGGGCAGCCAATGGGAAAAAGATGGGCTTCCCGCTTGGGATAAGATCACCGGAGTTGAGCTGCGGCTTGTCAGCCTGCTTCCCGGCGATTCCTATGGACAGCTCATCTTCTGCGCCCTCGACGCCGGAACCGCCAGCCGGGCCAGTTCCCGGTGGCGTCCGCTGACCCCCCAAGGCACAATGATTGAGGTGGAGGATGTGCCACTGCCCCACGCACCCTGGTCACCTCCACCTGGTAATACCGCCCTGGCAGTCAGGGTCAAGGGAAGCGGCATAGGCCCCAGCCGCCCCCAGGTCTTGGGGCATCTCCCCCGCTCCTTCTTTCCGGCAGATGCTGAGCATCTGACATTCTGGGTCCAGGGGCCCTCAGCCGGCATCCAGCTTGCCATCTGGCTGTTGGATGAGGAGGGAAACACCGCCGCTCCCGTAAGCCTGGAGCTTTCCCCTGGATGGGCCAAATACCGCCTGGACTTAAGCGGGCCAGCAGCCCAGCTGCGGGGAAGGGAGGCTGCTGCCATAGCCTTAGCCCTCACCCCGCCACCCGGTGCCGATTCAGCGGCCGTCATTCTAGATGAATGGCAGCTGGAGGGGGCTCCATCTGTAGAAGGCTATATGGGGCGGTTTGCCCTTTCCCAGGACAGCGGCACCATTCGGTGGCGCCTTACCGGCAGCAGCCAGACTAAAGGGTTTCAGTGGGATCTGCCGGGCATCACCGACGCTGTACCCCATCCCCACCACTTGGGGCTGGATGCTGAAATCCAGCGCCCCGGCAATCAGCGCACTGCGGTATCTATCCAACAGCTGGGCACTGGGGATGGAGAGACGAACCTAGCGCTTCGGACAGATACCTGGGAAGGCACAGTATTAGAAGGCCGGCTGTCTATTCCCAATAGCGGGTCTATCTCTGCCTCGGCGGGGAAGGCTCCCACCGGCCACCTGCGCCTGGAAACCCAGCTTTTGGCAGGCTCCTTAGCGGTGACCGCGTGGCAGAAAACTCAACCAGCTTTCATCTCAGACCCGCTGCCTGATTCCACTCAGCGGGGACTGTCGCTGCAGGCAGAAAGGCTGTTGCCCTCCGGAGTGCTGAAGGCAGGAGCCTGGCAGCTGCTAGAGGGCCCATCGGGACAGACAGTCTCCGGAGATCTGGACTGGCAGCTGGCGGGCACCCTGCCCATCACAACAGGCTTTTGGCTGCTGCGATACCAGAGACAACCGGGAGAGCCGGCGGAAACCGGGGCCCTGGGCAGGCTGGAGACCAGCTATGAGAGTCCAGGAGGTACGTGGCAGGTAAGGGCTAGATGGGAGGAAGAGATGGGACGGGAAAGCCAGGACTCTCTGGGGCTGGACAGGTACCAGCTGGATGCTCCGCTGTCGGGCTCCTTGCATCCTGAGACTGGGCTTTTTGTGGGAACGGGCAGCCCCCGCCTCTGGCGGCAAAGCAAGGCCTTGGGCTGGCAGTGGCGCCTTGCTGAAGAGACAGCCCTTGAGGGCCGCTGGCAGCAAGAGGCAGCAGAGAATCTAGACAGTCATCAAGGTTCCCTGACCGACAGCGGCTCCCTTGCCCTCAGCTGGCCTTTGAGCTCCCGCTGGCAGAGCCGAGGGGCCGTCGGCTGGTCTAGCAGCCAAGAGGCAGCGGGCTCCCTCTCTAGTGTGGAGTACTCCTTGGCCGGTGAAGGCAGCTGGCTGGAGCAGTGGACGGCAAGAGTCATCTTAAGTCAGAGGCAAACCCAGATGCAGCCGGCAGGCCCCTCTTCCGGAGATCACAGCCCCAACCGGGGACACCGCTGGCTTCTCAAGGGAGATGCCCAATATGCCTACCGGCCCCAAGGCTCCATTGGCCTGGGGATGGCCCTTGCCCACCAGGCCGGCATCACTGGAGGCATGAGCGGCCTAGGCGGTCATTACTCAGAAGGCTCCCCACCCGGCAGTCTATACTCCTGGGAGAGCGAAACGTACAGCCCAGGGAGTGATATCGGTGATCTATCAATGCGCAGCTGCGGCGAATTTCAGGTGCTTCCGGCCTCGGGAGAAACTGCTGGCACTTACCTGGATGGGCGGGTCCGCTGGACTCTAGCTGATGGAGCCATCTACCGGCTGGATCTAGGCACCTTGGCCTTCCTCCCTCTCACTTCATCAGCTGCCAGCATGACCCCTTACGCAAGGGCAGCCTGGGAAAAAAACTGGGGAGCCCTGGGCACCAGCAGCTTCCACGCAGCAGCTGGTGCAGGCTCCCAATCAGTCTGGTCAGTAGGTTTGGTATGGGCCAGGCCGGCAGCTTTGGGCGAAACCGGGCTTTTCTGGCAAGCCTCCATCCGCCATGTCAAGCAGGCAGATTACCATTTTACCAGCACCAGCCTGGGCCTGGAGTACAGGTTTTAGCGGAGCTTCCTGGCCAAATCCTCAATGGCCTCCAAATCCGGCAGCACTCCGATCTCCACTCTGAAGCGCTTAGCCTCCCCTGGAGCCAGATACTGCAGGGTGCCCCGCTCCCGCTCCCTGGCCCTGCCTTCCACCAAGGCATTGGCCGGTTCCAAGCCCACCACATAGGTGCGCTCACCCATCATCTTCCACTCTACTAAGTAGGGCAGCTGTTCTTTCTTATACCGGATATAAACCCCTAGGCCCTGGCCGTTGTTGTGACGGCGGTTGACAATGGCTGCAGTCACATAGCCATAGGTATCAGGCTCCGGATAATGCCAATAAACCTTTTCCCGGTAGCCGGCTGTGGGGGCGTGGAAACTGGCAAACAGCTCCTTGCCGTCCTCAGCATCGGCATCCCTGGGCACCACATCTCCAGGAGGCTTGAGCAGCTCTGCTCCGTCAGCCACCACCGGAAATCCCAGATTGATATGATAAAGCAGCATGAAGGGGCTGGGATCAGCGCCCTCATTCTCTACCACATCATCGATCCATACCCGGGTCTCACCCAGCCTGGTTGACACCCGCCTGGTGAGGAGCAGGTTTTCTCCAAACACAGTGGTCTCCCGGATCTTCCCCTGGGCCCACATAACGTACTCGTCGCCATCCCAGGCACCATCTACCCAGATGTGCTCAGCAGGCAGGTTGCCGATACGGCCGTGCTGGCCCAGGGCTTCCCCCTCATCAACACAGGCTGGGCCGATGTTTCTCAAGCCGCAAGTGGCCAAGAGCCCGCCGGAAAAGCTCCGGAGCCAGCCCTGCCCCTCGGGCTCGTAGTACCAGGGAGCTGCGTCTCCGGTGGAAGAACGCCAAGCTAGGGGCTGCCCCCGATACTCAGCGGTGGATATGTCTAGAGCTCGGCTCAAGATCACATCAAAATTAAAGCCGGTGCCTGTGCGGAACTGGGCTACTTCTACCCCCGCCTGCCGCCCTTCTGCCAGGGCGAAGCGCCGCACTCCCCCGATCTGCTGTATGTCTCCGACATGACTGAGCAGTTCCTCCCGTGTCCACTTTCGGCCGAATAAGTTCGCCATCATCAAACCTCCTTCGAGTTGGAAGAGCTAGCGCGCTCTGCAGCGCCTATCTGTTATTCATCCACAGGGCCAAGCCCAAGGGCCGCCCCGGGTTAAGGCCAAGTTGGAAAGCCGCGGCTTCCAGCCGGCAGCCCCTTGCCGCCAGCTTTATGAATCATGCCGCCGCCTGCCTGTAAGAAAGGCCTAGCCCTGGGCTAGACCTTTACAGTCGATCCTAGAAAATGGGAACCCGCAGGCCGCCCCACATAGTCACATCACCGCCGGTGGTATGGTAGTCCACCTGGACAAAGACTAAGGCTGCTTCCACGCCTCCGATGAGGTAACCGTTGAAGACTGCGCTGCTGCTCAGGTCAACGCCGACGCCTCCATAGAGATTGGCGTACTCTAGGCCGATGGGTATCCGATAAATTCCCTCAACACTCAAGGGATGGTCCTCGGCCAGCTGGGCATGGAGCGCCACATAGATGTTGGGCATGGCCCGGTAGCGCAGGCCCAGTTTGACCCCTTTTTCATAGATGCCCACATCACCGAACAGAGTCGCCGGCTGATCCATTCTCTCCAGCGACATCTCCATCCCAAGTCTGTAGTCGATGGGCTCCTCTGCCAAGGCTGCTCCGCTAACTAGCAGCAAGGCCAAGCAAGCCAAGACAGGCAGCCAAATCCAGCGTTTGCTCATTCTACACTCCTCCCAGTATGCCTTTCCTGGTTTTCCCTTTGCTATTCGCTCTGTCCGGTGTCAATTCCTCTCTAGATATGACCACTCGACACCTTCCCGGCAGGTTTATCCTCCTCGATGCAGAATACCTAGGTAGTTTTCTCGCATTGATCAGTGCATGATTCATACCAGCAGGTGATGCCGATGTCCTTTGTTAGAATCATTGTCAACCCCCATGCCGGAAGGGGCCGGGCCCTCAAGGTATTGGAGAAAGTCGAACGAGTCCTGACACAAGTCGGCTGGCGGTACGAGACAGCTCTCACCCAGGCTCCCGGCCATGCCATAGAAATTGCCCGGGAAAGTGCCGGCGCAGAGCTGCCGGTGGTGGCCGCCATCGGTGGCGACGGCACCGTCAATGAAGTCATCCAAGGAGTCAGCGGCACAAATACTTCCCTGGCCATCATTCCCGGGGGTACCGGCAATGACCACGCCCGTTCCCTGGGCATCCCCTTAGCACCGGAGAAAGCCGCCGAGCTTCTGTGGCGGGGGAAAATCATCAAGATGGATGTCGGCTCAGAAAGGGACCGGCTGTTTGGATGCCTGGCCTCCATCGGCTTTCCCGTGGATGTGATAGATCACACCAATAAGAAAAAGCAGCTGGTCAAAGGCTCCCTGGCTATCCTCAGTTCGGTCTGGCAAACCTTAACCAATCTGCAGTATCACGATGTCACCATGACACTGGATGATCGCTCCATCTCCGCCACCACCTGCGGGATTTTCGTCCTCAATACCCCCTCCGCAGGAGGCGGCCTGCGCTTTTCACCCAATGCCGACATTACCGATGGCCTGCTGGATGTGGTGGTCATTGGGAAGATCTCAGTCTGGGACTTGCTCTTTACCCTGCCCCAGGTCTATACAGGCAACGGCAAGCATCTGAGCCATCCGGCGGTGGATTTTTACCGCTGCCGCAAGATCCGCATCGACTCTGCCAAACCCCTGCCCAAGATGTTTGATGGTGAGATCATCGGGCAGACACCGGTGGAGGCATCCCTGCAGCCCCAAGCTCTAAGAGTGGTGGCACCGGTCAGCCACCCGGCAGAGGGACAGCCGGTCTCAGCGGGTCTGCAAGCCAGTACTGCCACGGCACTGCCGGTGGCTACCCTGCTGGGGCTATAACCAGCTCACCCCCATGCTCCCGGATAGCCTCGGCCATGGCAGGATCAATTCCAGGGTCGGTAATGATCTTGCTGAAGGCACTGAGATCTTCGATGCGGGCAAAAGCCTTATGTCCAAACTTGCTGCTGTCCACTATAGCTATCTTCTCTTTGGCTGCTGCCAGCATCGCCTTTTTCAGTTCCACTTCCAGCTCATTGCTGTCGGTCAATCCGCCGTCGGGAGATATTCCCTTGCCGGACATAAACACCTTGTCCACGTAATAGCCGCTGATGGCCCGCTCTGCCAAGGGGCCGGCAAAGGCCAGGATGCGGTCCCGCAGGCTGCCGCCGGTACAGATCACCCTGATCCCCGGGCGGCCGGCCAGTTCCATCACTGTCTGGATGGAATTGGTCACCACTGTCAGGTCCCGGCGGTCAATCAGATGTTTAGCTACCCACAGAGCAGTGGTGCTGGCATCGAGGATGATGGTCTCACCTTCTTGAATGAGGGTGACTGCATAACGGGCGATGATACTTTTTTCTTCCCGCTGTGTCTCCACCCGCCGGGCAAAGGGAAGCTCAAGCCCGGTGCCGCTAACACTCACCGCGCCTCCGTATGTCCGTTTCAGATAACCGTTATTCTCCAGCTCTTCCAAATCCCGGCGGATAGTCTCTTCTGTCACCTCAAACAGCCTGCTCAATTCCGAAACCCTCACCGAACCCCGCTGCTCCGCCATCCGGGCAATACTGGCCCGCCTTTCGGCGGCGAGAAGGCTTCTTTCCCATTTTCTTTTCTCTGGTGGCTGCGGGTTCTGCTGGTGATTATCCGCCATTGGTCCCATCTTTCCCCAACCTCCTGAACTAGTCAGCTTCATTTCCTTACTGTTATTTCCTTGCTGGACACAAATTCTCCTTGTTTGCCCCTTGGAACAATCCTTCAAGTTTTGCTTCTTACTGCCGGTTTCTACCCCGCCCGCCATGACTTACCAGCCCTTTTGAAGCAGGATTCCCCCTTCCTGGAGCCAAATAGTCCATCAGCCAGATAGTCATCGGAGAAGCAGATAATCCATAAAAAGCAGCAACATGAAGGAGTTGCCTATGTGTGCCCTGCCAGCAGCCCAAGTAGAGCTTACCTATGCAGCACTTTCCCAGCCCATCAGGAGATTCTTTGATGATCAATACCGGCGGGCTTACCAGCTGATTGCTGATGCGCGCCATCCTGTCACCGGCTTGTACCGGGATGCCTATGTGACCGAAGGATTAGAAGAGCTCCCCAGCTCCATCGCGGCCACCGGGGTGGGGCTTATCGCCCTGGCCATCGCCGACTTTGAAGGCTGGGAGTCAAAGGCTTCAGAGAAAGCAGTGCTGACTTTGAGGGCCATGGCAGGAGAACTGCCCGGCCTTGAACCTGCCAAGGATCAAGTTACCGGCTTCTTTGCCCATTTCATGGATATGGAAACAGGTGCCCGCTTCTGGGACTCGGAGAATTCCACCATCGATACTGCCCTCTTGGTCAGCGGTGCCCTGTTTGTCAGGGAATACTTCCAGGGCCACCGGGAAATCGCCCGCCTGGCAGCCAAGCTGTACCATTCGGTGCAGTGGCAGACCGCGATCGCCGATGCCGAGAAAGGCGAGGTCTTCTTGAGAATCGAAGAAGGCCGGGGAGTTGCCTCCCTGGCCCCATACAACGAGTATTCTCTCTTGGCATATCTTGCTAGAGGCACCCCGGAGGGCAGCCGCCTCTGGCAACAGGTGTACAGCCCTGAACGCCTCCACCTTCTGCCTAAGCAGCTGGTGGGGCCGGGGCGGAGCATCATCTGTGAAGAAGGCAACATACCTTCATCCTTTGTGTATCAATTTCCCTATTACCTTGTTCATGAATACACCACAAGCCCGATTTACAACTCTTTGTACGCCAACATAGCCTTTGCCGACCGCCGGAGCTGGCTGGAGTGCCACAGCGCTCCCACCTTCGTCTGGGGCCACGGCGCCGGCGTCACACCTACCGGGTTCTACCACCCAGATTCCATCAGCGACAACCCGGAGCACATCGCCTCACCCTATATCATCGCGGGGTTCTTGCCGGTTTATCCCCAGGGAATCTGCGATCTGTACAACATCTACCGGACCATCATCCCCTACGACCGGGGATCTGCGCCGCAGGCTGTTCAGCCGTCGGGTTGTGAAACACGGTTTCAAGATGCCTACAAATACGGCCTCTCCCGGTTCCAATATGACCCCGCGGCCCCATGTCCCTGGTACCCAGAGCACACGGCAGTCATCGACTGGAGTTCGATGCTCTACGGGCTCACAGCCTTCAAGCATGGAACTGGCTTTTTTGCCCGGCACAACAAACTGGACGGCCTAGCCCTGGCTTCATGAGGCGGACCCATCGGCCTGCAGCTGGACTGCGGCCGCCGGATCTTGGCCTTGCTGCACTGGCCGGAACTGCATCATGTACAGGCGGCGGTAAGGGCCGTCTTGGGCCAAGAGCTCATCGTGGGTACCGGTTTCTACGATCCTGCCGTTCTCGATGGCGACGATGAGATCGGCCTGCTGGATGGTGGTCAGCCGGTGAGCGATGACAAAGGAAGTCCGGCCCGCCAGCATGTGCTTTAAGGCCCTTTGAATGACCTTCTCCGTCTGGGTATCGATATTGGCGGTGGCCTCATCTAAGATTAAGATCCGCGGGTCATTGATAATGGCCCTGGCAAAGGATACCAGCTGCCGCTGTCCCAAGG
>LFRM01245206.1_pt2 | contig 20913 bp, 24 predicted proteins | sample 618341 | NCBI WGS metagenome assembly LFRM01 (sample SAMN03654438, study PRJNA283298) | anaerobic digester metagenome | isolation source: pool of bioreactors CSTR01a, CSTR02a, and CSTR03a thermophilic anaerobic... | place: Denmark: Kgs. Lyngby | collected 2014-05-21 | reverse complement strand
ATAACCCCTAAAATAAAAGAATTTATGAAATTACCATATCAGATTAATTTAGCTATTAGTCTTCATGCCCCTAATGACAAGTTACGAAATCAAATAATGCCTATTAATAAAAGATATAGTATAACTGATTTAATTAATGTAATTAAAGAATATATTGAAAAAACAAATAGAAGAATTACTTTTGAATATATATTATTAAGAGATATTAATGACCGAAAAGAACATGCTATAGAGCTTAGTAAATTGTTACAAGGAATTAATTGTTATGTTAATTTAATTCCTTATAATGAGACCAATAATAATCAATATAAACGAAGCAAAAAAGATACAATTAAGGAATTTTATGATATACTAAAAAAGAATAATATTATTGTTACCATTAGAATGGAATTTGGATCAAATATAAGTGCTGCTTGTGGGCAACTGAGGTCCAAAAAGGAGGAAGCATGAAGAGCTTTTATTTGACAGATGCTGGAAAAGTTAGAAATCATAATGAGGATAGTGTTATTATTATAAAAAATAGAAATAATGATATCTTAATGGCTGTAGCTGATGGAATGGGAGGACATTCTGCAGGTGAAATAGCGTCTTCTATTGCGATTAGTTATTTAGGAGAACATTTTAATAAAACTTTTATTAATATGGATAAAGATCAAGCTATTGAATGGATAAGAGACAGCGTTAATGAAATAAACAGTTTAATTTTTCAATATGTTAAAGACCATATTGAAAGTAAAGGAATGGGCACTACTTTAGTTTTAGCTATAAAAACAAAAGACTATATATTAATTGGTAATGTTGGAGATTCTTCAGGTTTTATTATTAAGAATGATAAATTAAGGAAAGTAACTTATGATCATACTCTTGTTAATTTACTCGTATCAGCAGGAGAATTAACGGAAGAAGAGGCAAAAGATCATCCTAAAAAGAATGTTTTAATGAAAGCATTAGGCGCAAACGATCCTATAGAAATAGATATTTTTGATTGTGATATTAATATTAAGTCGATTATGTTATGTAGTGATGGTTTGACTAATATGCTTGATGAAGAACAAATATTTAAAGTATTAAATAGCGAACTAGATATAGAAGATAAAGTAATTAAATTAATTAGAAAATGTAATAATAGGGGGGGCACTGATAATATTTCAGTTGCATATTTAGAAATTGGTGAAAGTGGTGATGAACAATGATAATAAAGGGGCAAAAAATTAATGATCGTTATGAAATCATTCGAAGTATTGGTGAAGGTGGAATGGCTAATGTTTATTTAGCAAAGGATATTATTTTAGATCGTCAAGTAGCTATTAAAGTTTTACGCGGTGATTTATCAAACGATGAAAAATTTGTTCGTCGTTTTCAAAGAGAGGCTCTATCTGCCTCAGGCTTATCTCATCCTAATATTGTTGAAATGTATGATGTTGGAGAAGATAATGGTAATTATTATATTGTCATGGAATATATTGAAGGTAAAACTTTAAAACAATTAATTAAAAAAAGAGGTCATTTATCTCTTAGTGAAGCAAAAGATATTATTTTACAAATAACAGAAGGAATGAGTCGAGCCCATGATAGCTATATAATTCACCGCGATTTAAAACCACAAAATATTATGGTTAAAGAAGACGGGGGAATAAAGATAACTGATTTTGGTATTGCTATGGCTTTAAATAGTACACAATTAACTCAAACTAATTCAGTTATGGGTACTGTCCATTATTTACCACCAGAGCAAGCTAACGGTAAAGGATCAACTATAAAAAGCGATATATATTCCATAGGCATCATCTTTTATGAATTATTAATTGGAAGCCTACCTTTTAAAGGTGAAAATGCTGTTGAAATAGCATTAAAACATATGCGAGATACTCTGCCTAGTATTAAAAAACAAAATAATAACATTCCTCAAAGTATTGAAAATGTTATTTTAAAAGCTACCGCTAAAAATCCTAAAAACAGATATAACGATGTTAAAGAAATGCATAATGATTTGTTGACTGCGATGGATGAAGATCGAATTAATGAACCTAAATATGACTATCCTTATCCAGAGGATTTTGAAGAATCCAGAAGTTTTATTAAAAAGGCTCCGAAAGAAAAAGAAGAAAATTTAGTAAAAGAAGAAGAAAATCTATATGAACCAGATGACAAAAAAGTAAATGTTATACTTTGGGTAATCTCTGGTATATTTTCTATTCTTATTTTAGGTTTATTACTAGTATTTATCGTTGTTCCTAACTTAACAGCAGTACCAGATATTAGAATTCCAGATGTATCAGGAATAACTGTTGTAGAGGCAGAAAAAAGATTAAAAGATAAAGGTTTTAAAGTAGCTATAGAAACAATAAAAGAATCAAGTGAATCAGTTGAAGAAGGCTTAATAATTAAAACTATTCCAACAGCAGGTAGAAGTGTAAAAAAAGGAACAGAAATAACAATTTATGAATCACTAGGGATAGATACTTATATAATAGAAAACTATCTAGGAAAAAATTATATTGAAATAAAAACTTTATTAGAAAACGTTTATAAATTGAAAGTAACAATTAAAGAAAAAGATACTGAAAAGCAGCATGAGAAACAAGAGATAATTGAACAATCATTAACTGTTGGCACTAAAGTTAGAGCTAACGATAAAATAACTTTATATATACCTACTTCTGAAAAAGAATATCCGAACTTTGTTGATGAAGGATGGTCAATTGAAGAAATAACTGATTTTTGTAATAAACATGGTATTAAATTACAAATTAATTATAAAGAGACTTCTGAGTATTCAGAAGGAACCATAATAAGCCAATCTAGGGCTGAAGGAGTACCAGTTATAGCAGGCGCTAATTTAAAAATTGAAGTAGCAAAACCGGTTAATATAAATCCTTTAGATCCACTTAGTCCTTAGGAGAAAATATGAAAGGACAAATTGTTAAAATTATTAGTAACAATTTTACTGTTAATAGTAGAAATAAAAGATATGAATGTAAGTGCCGAGGTAAATTTAGAAATGATAAAATAACACCATTAGTGGGAGATTATGTTATCTTTGATCAAGATAAACAATTAATTATTCAAATTTTACCACGTAAAAATGAATTAATAAGACCAATGGTCGCTAATATTGACCAAGGAATTATTGTAACAAGTGTTAAAAAACCTAATCTTTCCTTAGATTTATTGGATAAGTTAATTGTTATTATGGAATATAATAAAATAACTCCTATTATTTGTTTTACTAAATTAGATTTACTTACAAAAAAAGAAAAAGAACAATTAAAAAAAATTAGCCAATATTATCAAAAAATAGGTTATATTACTTTGAAAAATACTAAATTAAGACATTTAAAGAAAGTTATTAAAGACAAAGTAAGTGTTTTAACAGGTCAAACAGGAGTAGGAAAAAGTACTTTATTAAACAAACTCGATAATCGCTTAAATTTAAAAACAGCAGAAATTTCATTATCCCTAGGTCGAGGCAAACACACTACTAGACATGTTGAATTAATCGAAATACATAAAGGAAAAGTATTGGATACTCCAGGTTTTTCAGCTTTAGATTTTAATCATTTACTTAATGAAGAAATAAAAGCTGGATTTAAAGAATTTAATAATTTTGAATGTCCGTATCAAGACTGTTTACATATTAATGAGAAAGAATGTTTAATAAAGAAAGAAGTTCAATTAGGTAATATATTACCAAGTCGTTACCAAACATATAAAAATTTAATTTTAAAGAAAGGAAATTAACATATGAAAATATCAGCGTCTTTTTTAGAAAGCAACAATATAATTGAAGATATATATAAATTAGATAAAACAGATGTTGATTATTTGCACGTTGACATTATGGATGGTAATTGGGTTAAAAGAAAGACTTTTAAATATAAAGAAATTAAACATTATACTAGTAACATTTCAAAAAGATTAGACATTCATTTAATGGTTAAAAAGCCTCTTAAATACGTTAAAAAATATATTGATTTAAATGTTGCTTTTATAACAATTCATTTAGAAGATACTATCGATTTAAATAAAACAATTAATTATATTAAAGCTCATAATATTAAGGTAGGATTATCAATTAAACCAGAAACTAATTTTGAAAGTTTATATCCTTATTTAGAAAAAATAGATTTAGTTTTATTAATGGGAGTTAATCCAGGTTATGGTGGTCAAAAAATAGTCGATAACATTAATGAACGACTTACTAAGTTAAAGAATTATCTCAATACTAAAAAATTAAACACTTTAATAAGTGTTGATGGCGGAATTAATAATGATAATAAACATTTAGTATCAAAAGCTGATATCTTGGTAATTGGTAGTTATATTTTAAATAGCAATAATTATCAAGAACAAATAAATAAAATGCGAGGCAACTAATAAAATTAGTTGCTTTAAGTTGCAAAAATTGAATATTTATCTTATAATTATATAAGAATAGGGGTAGGTTTATGAGTGAATCAAAGAACACTTTTAATTTTATAGATGAAAAAGGTCAAGTAAGAACAGCAAAAGAAATATTTATTTTTCATTTATTAGATACCAGTAAAGACTATGTCATTTATGAATTATCATATGATAATCAAGATATTGCTAGTATTCATGTGGGTATCATTGAAAAGACTAATAATGATATAAAAATTAGTGATATTTCAGATGTACAAGAATTAGAACTAGTCATGAAATCTATTAAAAATATGGCTTTAGAAGGAGATCGATAAAATGAATAAAAAATATTTTACAGTAAAGGACCAAGAAGGAAAAATTCAACAGGCCGAACTTTTAACTATTTTTGCTAAAAATGATACTGGAAAAGAATATGCTGTATATACTATTCAAGACAATAATCAATTTGGGGTATATTCTCAAATTATTCAAAGAGGATCAAACGGAAACGATATATTAGTCGATATAATTGATAATAATGAGAAAATAGAAATTAATAATATTGTTAAAGCTTTATTATCAGCAGCAGTTTAACGATTATACTATACAAGGGGTGATAAAATGGGAGTATCTATTGATATAAAAGGTGTAGATAGATTAAATAATTATAATTTTTATAATCATAATGATAATTCTAAAATAAGCGATTATGAAATAACTCAAATCGATACTATTAGAACCTTTTTTAATTCTATACAAGGTAAACATATAGATAATATTGCTATTTTTAACAATCGCCTTGTAGGGATAAACGAGAGCATTATTAAATGTAATATAAAAGATTCTTCTAATTATAATTTAAATACTATTATTCAAAATAATAATAGTAAGCATAAAATAAGTGATTTTGATTATAGCAAAAAAGATAAATTAGACAAATTAATGGAAACAATTCAAGGAAAAGTATTATCTTTTAGGAAAAAAGATTCACAAACACTCTCAAAACCTTATAACCAAAATAGATTTCCAATTTTAAATACTAAAAATAATATTGTTATTTTAACCTCTAAAGAATTAACTCATAAATTCGTTAACGCTTTATTTAAATATAAAGATTTATATGCATCAAATGATAATTTAACATATGGGCACTATATGGAATCTTACTCTCCTAAAAAAAGTTATGGTTTTATTAACAATACGGTTGGAATTATTATTATTGTTTTAGGAATTATATTTATTATTTATAAAATATTATCCTATATTAATTAAAAATACTCGTTGATACATCAACGAGTATTTTTTGTTTTATCTATTATAGAATTCTACGATTAAAGCTTCATCAATATCAGCATTTAATTCGTTTCTTTCAGGCATTCTTATATAATTACCAGTAAGAGTGTTGTTATCAAATGTTACAAATTCCATTCTTTTTGTAATATTCTCTAAAGCTGCCTTAATAGCGGGATGGTCTTTTGAATTTTCTTTTACAGAAATAGTAGAACCAACTTTAACACTAAATGATGGTATATCTACTTTTTTACCGTCTACTAAAATATGACCATGATTAACTAATTGTCTAGCACCTCTTCGAGAATTAGATAAACCCATACGATAAACAATACTGTCTAATCTAGATTCCAATAATTTTAAGAAATTTTCACCTTGGATGCCTACCATTTTAGCAGCTTTATCAAAAGTTTTTCTAAATTGTCTTTCATTTAAGCCATACATAAATCTAACCTTTTGTTTTTCTTTTAACTGAACACCATAGTTAGATAATTTTCTTTTTCTAGATTGACCATGTTGTCCTGGACCATAAGGTCTTTTAGCCAATTCTTTACCTGTTTCAGAAATCGAAAATCCTACTCTTCTTGCTTTTTTATAACTAGGTCCTGTATATCTTGACATTTTTATTCTCCTTTCAATGTTTTTTCATAAACATTGATATAATTTAATACATAACTACGATGTCTTTTTTTAATATGTTCGCCGAACAGCGGGTTACTAATAATTTAAAAGACATATTAATTAATTTTTAAATATTGCTGTTCAATGAATATGCAGTTTAAATTATATAATTAATTATATGTTATGTCAAGTTATAAAACGAATAGTTATTGGATTTATATATTAATTATGATATAATTTTTATGTAGTAGGGAGTGATTTATTTGTTTTTTATATCTTTATTTATACCAGCCTTAATAGCAGTAATTATTTATTCAAAAATTCAAAACAAAAAAATTGATTTAACTTATTTTGTTATTTGGTATCCAATATATTTGTTTGGTATTAATTATATTATTATTTTTATCTTAGTTTTTCTTTTTGAAGGAGCGAATACAGTATTAGTATCAGAAATGTTTTCTAACATATTAAGTTTAAAATATATGAGCTTGGCTATTGTATTAGCTGTAATTTTACCATTAGCTTTTTCAACTATTAAAATCAATATATCTTTTAAAAAGGTTAAAAATCATGAAAAATAAGCATTACACTCTTGGTAATATTTGTTTTTTTATATCTTTTTTCCTTTTCTTTTTTGTTATATGGTTAGATGTAGTATTAGGAAATGTTTATATAGATAAACTAATTTTTCATTTATTAGTATCCCAAGAAGGTACTAATTACGAAATTATATTACAATTTTTGAAACCCTTTTGCATTGCTACCATCTTCTTTTTTATCTTTTTTATTCAAATATTTAAAAAGTCTCCATTTATAACAATAAACTTATTAAAAAAACAATTTTCTTTTTTTCTTTTTCCATTTAGAACAAAAAATTCTAAAACATATTTAAAACTAAGTTTAGTGGTTTTTACTATAGCTATATTATTTATGATGATAAAGTTACAAGGTTTTCAATATCTAAAAAATCAAATAACTATATCCACTTTTTATGAAGAACATTATGTTAATCCTAATGATGTAAAAATAACTTTTCCAGATAAAAAGAGAAATCTTATTTATATTTTTTTGGAATCGATGGAAACAGGATATTCTAGTTATAAATTAGAAAATAATCAGGTTGTTAATTTAATTCCCAATTTAACTAATTTAGCAAACGCTAATATTAATATTTCTAATAATAGTAATTTTGGAGGAGGAAGGCAAGCACCTGCTACTGGTTGGACTATAGCTGCGATTGTAGCGCAAACAGCAGGAATTAATTTAAATATTCCAATCGATGGAAATTCTTTAAATAATTATAATATTTTTATTCCAGGTGTTACAACAATTGGGGATATCTTACAAAAAGAGGGTTACAATCAGGTTTTTTTATTAGGATCTGATTCTGATTTTGGGGGTAGAAAAAACTATTTTACTCAACATGGTAATTATAAATTATATGACTTAAACTACGCTAAAGAAATTAATAAAATAGATAAAGATTATCATGTATATTGGGGATATGAGGATCAAAAATTATTTACATATGCTCAGGAAGAATTGCTAAGATTATCACAAAAATCAGAACCTTTTAATTTAACTATATTAACAGTCGATACTCATTTTTACGATGGATATGTTGATAATGAATGTGAATTAAAGTTTGAAGTAGATTATGCTAATGCGATAAATTGTTCTGATAAAAAAATAGGCATTTTTATAGATTGGGTCAAACAACAATCTTTTTATGAAAATACAACAATTATTTTAACAGGAGATCATTTAACAACGAATAACAATTTCTTAAAAGAAAATAGTGATCGCTTAGTATACAATACAATAATTAATTCAGCAAAAACAGCAAATAACATAAAGAATCGTGAATTTACTATTTTAGATATGTTTCCTACAACCTTAGCTAGTATGGGAGTTAATATAGAAGGAAATAAATTAGGTCTAGGTACAAATTTATTATCTGAAGAAAAAACACTAATTGAAAGTTTAGGTGTAGATCTATTTGAAAGAGAGTTATCTAAAAAATCAAAATTATATAGAACCTTCTTCTATTAAAAATAAAAGAAGGTTTTTTATTTTGCAAAATTTGTCAAATTATATTGTAGTTAGTATGAGAATTATGTTAAAATGTAGTAGAATAGATTTGAGGCGATAATATGGATCAAGTAATTATAATGGTAGTTACATATTGTGTTATAGCAATAATTAATATTATTGTAATTTTATTCTTGATTAATAAATATCGAAAAACAAAAAAATCAAAAATAATAGAAAAATTGGATCGCGATAAAAACATTATAATTTCAACGCCTGTTTTATCAGAATTGTCTAAAATTGAAGCATTAATAAAAAGTGAAAAACTTGAAGAAAAATATCAAAGTTGGCAAAGAAAATTCGAAATTATTAAAAACGATCGAATTACTAAAATTAATGATATGATTATTGAATTAGATCTCTTTTCTAATAAAAAAGATAATAAAACATATCAACTTAAATTAGCTCAAACAGAAATAGAAGTTTATCGTGCTAATGTTTCAGCTAGTAAACTTCTTGAAGAAATAAAAGAAATTACTTTAAGCGAAGAAAAATATCGTGATATTATAACTAAATTAAAAGTTAAATATAGAGAATTAACTAATATTTTTTCACTTCACAAAAAAGAATATGATGAAATTACACCTGTAATAGAATTACAATTTGAAAATATTGAAAAAAGATTTGCTGACTTTGAACATGTAATGGAAAATAATGAATACAATGATGTAATCCATGTGGTAAAAGCTTTAGACTCAATGATTGATCATATGGGAATTATAATTAAAGAAGTTCCTGATTTAATCCTTTTAATTAAAAAAATTATTCCTAAAAAAATTGAACAAATTAAGGATATATATGAAATAATGCTGAAACAAGAATATCCTTTAGATTATTTAAATATTGAATATAATTTAAGTGAAACAAATAAAAATATTAATAATATATTAGATCGTATAAAAGTTTTAAATTTAGAAGAATGTTTATTTGAATTAAAAACAATTGTTGAATATTTAGAGGGAATGTTTAATGATTTTGAAAAAGAAAAATTATCAAGAAGAGTTTTTGAAGATGCTGCTAAAAATTTTGAAAATAAATTAAATAAAATTAATCGTATTGTTAATGATATATATAATCAAATAGAAGATATAAAAAACATGTATGATTTAACTAATAAAGATATTGAAGTAATTGATGATGTTAATAGTAACTTGATGAGTATTAATACTGATTTCAAAGATTTAATGATTCAAGTTAAAAATAAATCATTTCCATATTCTCGTATTACTCGTGATATAGATGTTTTATCAGTTAGATTAAAGGAATTAGAAATATCTTTAGATTCTTCTTTAAAATCACTAGGAAGTATGTATGATGATGAAATAAGAGCTCGTGAGCAATTAGATGAAATAGAAGAGTTATTAAAACAATGTAAATTACGAATTAGAAGTTACAAACTTCCGATTATTACTGATAATTATTTTGTAGAATTAGCTGAAGCTAATGAATCAATAATTGAAATCGTTAAAGAATTAGAAAAGAAACCAATAGTTATAAAAACATTAAATATCAGAGTAGACACAGCCCGTGATTTAGTATTAAAATTATATAACACTACTAATGAAATGATAAAAACAGCCCAATTAGCTGAAATGGCTGTGATGTATGGCAATCGTTTTAGAAGTACTTATAAAGATATTAATCAAGGTTTATTAAGTGCTGAAAAATACTTTTTTAAAGGTAATTATAAACAGGCCTTAACAATTTCGATTAATACAATTGATTTAATAGAACCAGGTATTCACAAAAAATTATTAAATATTTATAGTCGTAAAAATTAAAAGGATTATTATAATCCTTTTTTTGATTTGCAAATAAAGATAATTACTTGTATAATAATTTTGGTGATTTTATGATTTATTTAGATTATTCTGCTACAACTCCCGTTAATAAAGAAGTATTAGATACTTTTTTTAAAGTATCTAATAATTATATTGGTAATCCAAACTCTATTCACAAATTAGGTGTTGAAAGTAAAAAGTTAATGGATGAAGCAACAGAACAAATAGCTAATTTATTTAATATATTGCCAGATGAAGTAATTTATACAAGTAGTGGTAGCGAATCAAACAATTTGGCAATTAAAGGAATATGTCATAGTTATCCATCGCGTTCTAAGCATATTATTACAACTAAAATGGAACATTCTAGCATTTTAGAAACAGTAAATTATATGAAAGAAAATGGTTATAAAGTTAATTATTTAAATATTTTAGAAAACGGTTTAATAGATTTGGAACATTTAAAAAAATTGTTGAAAGAAAAACCTCTTATAGTAACAATAGCTTTAGTTAATAGCGAGGTTGGTATTAAACAACCAATAGAAGAAATTGGAAACATAATAAGGGAAATAAGCCAAACAACAATATTCCACGTCGATGGTACAAATGCTGTTGGTAAAATCAAAATTAATTTAAAAAATATTGACCTATTTTCTTGTAGTGGGCATAAATTTTATGGTTTAAAAGGAATAGGTTTGTTAATCAAGAAAAAGCATATTAATCTAACTCCTCTTATTCATGGTGGTAAAAGTACTACTGTTTATCGTAGCGGTACTCCCGCTTTAGGTTTAATTGTATCAATAGCTAAATCTTTGAGATTAGTTATAACTAATCTTGATAATCAATATGATTATGTTTTAAATTTAAATAGATATTTAATTATGTTATTAAAAAAAATACCAGAGGTTTTTGTTAATAGTAATAGTTATTGTATTCCTCACATTGTTAATATAAGTATCCCTTTAATAAAACCTGAAACAATTATTCATGCTTTAGAAGAAGAAGATATATATATAACAACTCAAACAGCTTGTTCAAAAGGTGATGCATCATTAACACTTGTTGCTATGCATAAATCTTTACCTATTTCTGAAACTTCATTAAGAATTAGTTTATCACATTTAACTACAGAAAAAGAAATAATAACATTTGTTAAAAAATTAAAAAACATTTTAAATAAATTAATTTTAAAAAAAGGGGAATAATAAATGAAGAAAGTAATTTTAATTAAATATGGAGAATTAACAACTAAAAAAGGGAATAGAAATCTCTTTATTAATACATTATATCAAAATATTAAAAGAAAATTAAAAAATTATGAAGTTAATATAACAAAAGAAATCTCTAGAATGTATATTGAATTCAATGAAAATGATTTAGAACTTATCTTATCCAAACTTAAAAACATTTTTGGACTTCATACGTTTCATGTAGCAAATAAAGTTTCAACTAATGAACAAGATATAAAAAACACTATAATTAATATGTTAAAACAAGAAAAAATAAAAACCTTTAAAGTCAAAACTAAAAGAAGTGATAAAAACTTTAATATTTCAAGTGTTGATTTTTCTAAAATGATTGGCAGTTTTATTTTAAATAATTTTAAAAAGTTAAAAGTCGATGTTCACAACCCAGAATTGTTGTTAAATATTGAAATAAGACAATATTATAGTTATATATATACTAATTCTTATCGAGGATTAGGAGGTTATCCTGTAGGTACTTTAGGACGTGGATTAGTAATGTTAAGTGGCGGAATAGATTCCCCCGTAGCTTTTTACTTAGCTGCTAAAAGAGGCATAAAATTAGATGCTGTTTATTTTGAATCTATGCCATATACTAGTTTAGAAGCTAGAAATAAAGTTATAAATTTATGTAAAATCTTAACTAATTATACAGATAATATTAATCTTTATATTATTCCTTTTACTGAAATTCAAGAAGCCATTTATAAATATACAGATAATACATATGCTATTACTATTATGCGTCGAATGATGTATCGTATAATGGAAAAATTAGTAAAAAAAATGAATTATCAAACAATTATTAATGGTGAATCAATTGGTCAAGTTGCTAGCCAAACTTTAACTAGTTTGCTAGTAGTTAATGAAGTTACTAATTTTCCAATTATTCGCCCGTTAGCGTGTTTAGATAAATTAGAAATTATTAATATAAGTAAAAAAATTGGTACTTATGAAACAAGTATTTTGCCTTATGAAGATTGTTGTACTATCTTTGTACCAAAACATCCAGTTATTAATCCTAAATTAACTAAATCTAAGATAATGGAAGAAAAATTTGATTATGAAAAGATGATTAATCAAGCGATTGAAAAATTAATTATAGTTAAAGTAAATTCAGAAAAAATAAAAAATGAATTGCTATAAATTACCAACATAAATAAGGTATTTTTTAAAAAAAATTTCACAACCTAAAAATGTATAGGAGGTGAAAATAAGTGAATCAAAATAAAGGTAAATTATACGTACCTGGTGCTCAACAAGCAATTGATAGAATGAAATATGAAATAGCTAATGAATTTGGTGTTAATTTAGGACCTGATGCAACATCAAGAGCTAACGGATCAGTTGGTGGAGAAATTACTAGACGTTTAGTTCAAAACGGATTAAACCAAATTGGTGGAAATTATAGTAATCAATCTAGTGGTAAATAATAAATAATAAAAAGCTTCTTGAATAAATACAAGGAGCTTTTTATTATTTATCTTTTTAAAAGAGATTTTAATTTGTCCTAATTTGTAGTATAATATAATTATTAGAAAGAGGAAGATGTATGAAAATAATGGCAATCAATACTGGCAGCAGTTCTTTAAAATTTAGTTTATTTAATATGAATCAAAAGAAATTGTTAATTAATGGTCTATTTGAAAGGATAGGTAATCCTGATGTAAGTGGCTATAAAATTAAATTTCAAGATCAAAAAATAGAAAATCAAGCTCCTTTAAATAATCATATCGATGCAGTTAATATTTTATTAAATAAATTGGTAGAATTAAAAATTATAGAAAAATTAGAAGATATAGATGGAATAGGTCATCGTATTGTTCATGGTGGTATTGATTATAAAGAATCTGTTTTAATTACTGATAAGGTTGTTCAAGATTTAATTGATATTATAGATTTGGCTCCTCTTCATAACCCTGCTCATATTATGGGAATTCAAGCCTTTAAAAAAATATTACCTAATATTCCAATGGTTGCAGTTTTCGATACCGCGTTTCATCAAACAATAGATGAAACAAATTATCTTTATTCTGTACCTTATTCTTGGTATCGTGATTATAAAATCAGAAAATATGGATTTCACGGAACATCACACCGCTATATATCTGAAACTATAATGCAAGAATTAAAAAGTTCCAAATTGAAAATCATTTCTTGCCATTTAGGAGCTGGCGGAAGTATCTGTGCTATAAAAGATGGTAAATCAATTGACACATCGATGGGATTTACTCCATTAGCAGGAATTACTATGGCAACAAGAAGTGGTGATATAGATGTATCTTTTATTCCTTATTTAATCAAAGAAAGTGGAAAAACATTAGAACAAATAATTGATGATTTAAATACCAAATCAGGTTTATTAGGAATAAGTGAATATAGTTCAGATTCACGAGATATTGAAGAAGGAATGGCTAATGGTAATGCTAATTGTATCTTGGCTCAAAAGAAATTAGTTAGATCAATAGTTAATTATATAGCTAGTTATTATGTTCAATTAGATGGAGCAGATGTAATTTGTTTTGCTGGTGGTATTGGCGAAAAAAGTCCTATTACTAGAAAAAACATTATTGATAATTTAGCTTGTTTAGGCATTTATATTGATGAGAAAAAAAACAATATTCGCAGTGAGTTTAGAAAAATATCAACTGAAGATTCAAAAGTTGCTGTTTATATTATTCCGACTGATGAAGAATTAATGTTAGCAAAAGATACTTTAAATATAATAAATAGATAGGAATAAAATCATGTTTAAAAAGATTGTAAAAAAGATCAAGAAATATAATACTATAGTTATTGCTAGACATATTGGGGTAGATCCGGACGCTATGGCTAGTCAAATTGCTTTAAAAGAGTCTATTAAATTAACTTTTCCAAAAAAGAATGTCTATGCAATAGGAATGGGATCAACTAAATTTAATTACTTAGGTAAATTAGATAAAGTAGAAGATATAAAAGATGCTTTATTAATAGTGTTAGATACACCTGATAAAAGAAGAATTGATGCTGCTAATATTGATTTATATACCGAAATTATTAAAATAGATCATCATCCTTATATTGAAACTTTTGCTAATATTGAATATATAGATGCAGCTAAATCCAGTACTTGTGAAATTATCATTGATATGATTAAAAAAACTAAATTAAAAGAAAATAAACATATTGCAGAATTATTATTTATGGGACTAGTGTCAGATTCTAATCGTTTTTTATTTAATAACACAACAAGTAAAACTTTTTTTACAGTTTCACAATTAATGAAAAAATACGATTTTAATTTAGCAGAATTATATGCTAATGTATATTTAAGACCTTTATCAGAAGTTAGATTACAAGGTTATATTGAACAACATATGATAGTTACTGAAAACGGTTTAGGTTACATAAAATTAACTAACGAATTATTAGAAAAGTTTGATGTTGATTCATCATCTGCTGGCAACTTAGTTAACAATTTTAATTTTATAGAAGAAGTTATTGTATGGGCAACTATTTCAGAAGATATAAAAAATGAAGTGATAAGAATTAATATCAGATCAAGGGGTCCTATTATAAATCACATTGCTGAAAAATACCATGGTGGTGGTCATGAAATGGCTAGCGGTGCTAGATTACAATCATTTGAAGAAACAGAATCTTTAATTGAAGATTTAGATATAGTTTGTAAAAAATATAAAAAGGAGAAATGATTATGAGAATTAATGAAGTAGATATGACTATTAGTGCAGTCAGAAGAAGTCAATATCCTACAGATGATAAGCCAGAATTCCTATTAGTAGGAAGAAGTAATGTAGGAAAAAGTAGTTTTATTAATACTATTGTAAATCGCAAATCTATAGCACGCACTTCATCTAGACCAGGAAAAACTCAAACTTTGAATTTTTACTTTGTTAACAAAGATTTTTATTTAGTTGATGCACCAGGATATGGTTACGCTTCTGTTAATAAAGAACAACAAAAAAAATTTGGTTTAATGATAGAAGAATATTTAGAAAAAAGAGAAGTATTAAAAAGAGTTTTTATGTTAATTGATTTTCGTCATAAACCAAGTGAAGATGATATTCTTATGTATAATTTTTTAAAATACTATAATGTCCCAGTAACTTTGGTTGCTACTAAAGTCGATAAAATAAGTAAAAATAAACAAGAAAAATATTTAAAGATAATATTAGCAACTATTGATTTAGTTATGGGAGATGATTTAGTATTGTTTTCTAGTGTTACTAAATTAGGTAAAAACCAAATTATTAATAAAATAGAAGATTTAACTATTGAAACATTTTAATGTTTCTTTTTAATTCCCAAAAAACTTATATTCTCATAAAATACTTTAGGTGATAAAGTGAATCTTAAAGTAATTGATAAAAACGAATATTTAATATATTTAAATAATCAAAAATTATTTCTTGCTGATAATGAAGAAAATATTAAAGATAATATAAAAAAGATTATTATCACTTTAATGAAAGTTTATAAGATAAATATATATGGATTTTATAAGGTAAATATTTTCAATAATAATAAGATTGGTAATTTTATTGAATTAAAAAAGATAGATAGTTTTGATATTGATAAAATCGATTTAAAAATAATTCTTTTTTTTAACAGTAAATTTTTGTTAGAAACCAATAATTATGAAATAATTAAAGATTATAAGATTGTTTATTATTATAATAATAACTTCTATATTGATATAGATGAAATTGGTGAAAACGATTTATTATTAATAATAGAACATGGGAAAATTATTTATGGTCACGAATTGGAAGGGTTATTAAAGAAAACTTATAAAATAATTATTTGAAGTTTGTGATATAATAACATTACTGAGGTGATATAGATGAGAATTCCTACTATTGCACTAGTTGGTAGACCAAATGTAGGTAAAAGTACTATTTTTAATCGTATAGCAGGTAAACGGATTTCTATAATTGAAGATATTCCTGGTGTTACTAGAGATCGTATTTATAGTAATGTTCAATATAAAGATTATAATTTTAATATAATAGATACCGGTGGTATTGATATAAGTAAAGATAAATTTCAAGATGAAATCAAAGTCCAAGTCGATATAGCAATAAAAGAAGCAGATATTGTTGTTTTTATTGTTGATGGAAAAGAAGGTCTTACGACTAATGATTATATTGTTCGTGATATGCTGATGAAGGCTAATAAAAAGACAATTGTTGCTATTAATAAAATAGATAATAATAAGTTAGAAAATAATGTTTATGATTTTTATGAATTAGGTTTTGATGAATATATTGCTATTAGTGGCGAACATAATAAAGGAACATATGAATTATTAGAGATGATTGTTAAAGATTTTAAGCCAATTGAAAAAGAACAAAGCGAGTCCATAAAGATTTCTATTATTGGAAGGCCAAATGTAGGTAAAAGTAGTCTTGTTAATGCACTATTAAATGAGGAAAGAGTTATTGTTAGCGATATAGCAGGTACAACTAGAGATGCTATTGATACTCCTTTTAAATATGAAAATCATGAATTTGTTTTAATAGATACAGCTGGGATGCGCAAAAGAGGTAAAATATTTGAAACTATAGAAAAATATAGCTCGCTTAGAAGTTATAAATCGATTACTAGAAGTGATATTTGTATACTTGTTATTGATGGAGAAACAGGAATTGTGGAACATGATAAACATATAGCAGGTTATGCTCTTAAAGAAGGTAAGGGTTTAATTATTGTAGTTAATAAGTGGGATTTAGTTAAAGATAACAGTATAACTGAATATGAAAAACTAATCCGTGCAGAGTTTCAATTTGCAACTTATGCACCCGTTGTCTTTTTATCATCTTTAACTAAAAAACGAATTCATACACTAATGCCTGAAGTGTTAAAAGTATGCGAAAATATTATTCGAGAGATAAAAACTAGTGTTTTAAATAATATTATTAATGATGCTTACCAACTAACATTGCCCCCAACATATAAAGGTAAGCGCTTAAAAATATTTTTTGTTAATCAATCAGGTGTAAAACCTCCTCAATTTACTTTTCATGTTAATAACAAAGGACTTGTTCATTTTTCTTATGAAAGATATTTAGAAAACCAAATAAGAGCTAATTTTAATCTTGAAGGAACTCCAATTCAAATAAAATTTAAAAATAGATCTGGTGATGAATAACCAAATATAACCTCTTACATATAATTAATTAGGAGGTTTTATATGACAATAAGCGATTCTTTTTTTAAAAAGGTAGAAAAAAAGACAAAGGTTAATAAGGATACAATACTTTCGTTGGCAAGTAAAATTCAAAAATCGGATATGAAAGATGAGGAAGTTTTAAGAGATGTTGTTAAAGAGATATCAGAAATAGCAGGCAAAGAGGTATCTAAAGAGAAAGAAGATAAAATAGTAAGTGCTATTCTAAATGATAAAGTTCCTAACAACTTAGATCGTATGTTTTGACATAATTTTACGATAAAAAAGATATTTATTCTTTTTATTGAAATATACTTTGAAATATAATATATAATTAAATAGAGGTGATAATATGGATTATTTCTATATAGCAGAGAAATTTAAAGAATATAATCAAAAATTGCAGGCTACAGGTGTTGTAGATCCTAAAAATCCAAATCCTTTAGCCAATGGTATTAGTGTATTGATTTTTAATAATTCTCATTCCGGAATGACTAGACAAGGTGATCTTAGAGAAGATTTTTTATCAATAGGTAGAGAAGATATGCTTAAAGCAATGGCTCAACATTTAATTGTTCACGCTGCTTTAGACGCTCAGAAATTATCTCCAGTATCGGGCTATTCTTTTGATTTAGAACCTATAACTAAAATGTTTGATAATCATCATCAAAGCATGAATCAGAATATTAATAATGTATTAAATATTATATCAACTGATCCTAAAGTTTGTAGTACAGTTGCATCGTGTTTTATAGATGATCACATTAATAGAACAGGCCTAGATAAAAAAGCCTATGAAGAATACCCTAAATTTAAAGAACTATATGGGATGGTAGATAATTATTTTGGCTATACTACTGGCAATAGGCAAATGTAATATTTAAATATAAAATCACTTTTAGTGATTTTTTTTCATATATTAGTAATTTATGACATAAGGTTAAATGAAATAAAGAGAAGAGAGTGAATATATGGAAAAACAAGAAATTATTAGAAACATCGCAGAAAGAGCAGGAGGAGATGTCTATTTAGGCGTAGTTGGGGCGGTTAGAACAGGAAAAAGTACTTTTATAAAAAAAGTAATTGAAAATTTAGTTGTTCCCAATATTACAGATGAATATGAAAAGAAAAGAGCATTAGATGAAATACCACAAAGTGCTCAAGGAAAAACAATTATGACAATTGAACCTAAATTCGTACCTAATCAAGCAGCAAAAATTAACATTGATGATTTTTCTTGCAATATTAGACTTATAGACTGTGTTGGATATGTAATTAATAATGCAAAAGGAACCGAAGATGAAAACGGTCCGAGAATGGTTAAAACACCATGGTATGAAGAAGAAATACCTTTTATTGAAGCTGCAGAAATTGGAACAGAAAAAGTTATTAAAGATCATTCCACTATTGGTATTGTCATTGCTACTGATGGTTCAATAGGTGAGTTTAATCGAAGTGATTATATTGAAGCAGAAGGTCGTGTTATATCTGAATTAAAAGAAATAGGAAAACCATTTATTGTTATATTAAATTCGACACATCCAATGTTGCCAGATACTATGAAGTTAGGAGAAAATTTACAGGCAGAATATCAAGTCCCAGTTATTCCTATGAATGTTGAGAATATGAATGAAAAAGATATTTATGATATTTTAAGAGAAGCATTGTATGAGTTTCCGGTTTTAGAAGTAAAGGTTAACATGCCAGAATGGATAGCTATTTTAAATCATGATCATCCAATTAAAAAGGTTTATATTGAAAAAATCAGAGAAAGTGTTATTGAAATTGATAAATTAAGGGATGTTGCTAATATTACAGATCATTTTAAGGATTCTCCGTATATAACTAAAGCTATTTTAAGTGATGTTAATACTTCTAAGGGTGAGATAACTATAACTCTATATGCTCCAGGCGACTTATATAATGAAGTATTAAAAGATATTATAAAGATAGATGTTAGAAATAAAGCCGAATTGTTATCTTTATTCCAATCTTATAATGAGGCNNGTAGCTTCTCCAACACTTTTAGATATGAAATTAGATACACCTGAAATTACCAAACAAGGCAGTAGATATGGAGTAAAATTAAAAGCAATGGCACCTTCAATTCATATGATCAGGGTAGATGTTCAATCAACATTTGAACCTATAATAGGAAGCGAATTACAGAGTAAAGAATTAATTAATTATTTGATGAAAGACTATGAAAATGAACCTTCAAACATTTGGAAAAGCGAAATTTTTGGTCGCAGTTTAGATGTTATAGTGCAAGAAGGCATTCAATCAAAAATAGCGATGATGCCAGAAAACATTCGTTATAAATTACAACAAACATTATCAAAAGTTGTCAATAAAGGATCCAATACTTTAATAGCAGTTGTTATATAAAGATACAAAAAGTATCTTTTTTCTTTTCTTATTTTTAAAAACCAAGTATAATTAAATTGAGGTGTTTTAAATGCAATATAAATTAAATAATAAAGGATGGGGAATGTCTGTTTTTATTGCCTTTATTGTAATCTTTATTATTTTTCTTATTATATCTAGTGTAATTTCTTATAGAATGGATTTAAATCATGGTAATAATTTAAATGTTGATATTAATAATTCAGTTACTAGCTATGATTATACTTCATTAGAAATAAAATTAAAGAATGCTGCTGTTAGTTATGTTAAACAAAAAGATTTAAAAATAAATAACGGTGAAACAATTACTGTAACTTACGAAGAGTTATTTAATATGCATATTATTAATAATTTAAAAGATAATGTAGGAACATGCGAAGGTTATGTTAAATTAATTTATAATGGAACATCAATTACATATAGTCCATATATTAAATGTGTTGGACGTTATCAAACTAATGGATATTAAAAGAGTTTTAAAACTCTTTTAATTTTGAATAAAGGGTTATTTTCATTTACACCGATAAGTAATTTTGTTATAATAAAATAAATAAAGTGATAAAAACAGGAGGTAACTAATTGAAAATTTTATTTATAACTCAAGATTACCCTACGGCATCTAAAGGTAGTAATATATATACCGATTTGTCAGAAGCTTTATTAAAAAAAGGACATAAAGTAAAGGTCGTTGTTTCAGAAGAAAAAAAAAATATAATTAAAACCAAACTAAACAATGAAAGAGGACTAGAGGTTTTAAGAGTAAAAACAGGCAATATATATGAAGTTAATCTATTTGAAAAAGCTATAAGCTTTTTAAGAGTAGGAAATCAGCTAATAAAAAGCATTAATAAATATTTTAAGGAATACCAATTTGATTTAATTTTATTTCATACTCCACCTGTAACTTTTAATAAGACAATTAAATGGG
>LFRM01065386.1_pt2 | contig 20937 bp, 19 predicted proteins | sample 618341 | NCBI WGS metagenome assembly LFRM01 (sample SAMN03654438, study PRJNA283298) | anaerobic digester metagenome | isolation source: pool of bioreactors CSTR01a, CSTR02a, and CSTR03a thermophilic anaerobic... | place: Denmark: Kgs. Lyngby | collected 2014-05-21 | reverse complement strand
TTCCCCTTATTTTTATATCACTTTTAATGTAGTTTTGGTTAACTGAAAGTATTTTTAGGTGGTGATGATCATGCAGCAAAATGATCTGATAGCTGCACTAGGCACAACCCTAGGAGAAGCAGCAATCGGCATTGTGCGGCTCAGTGGTGAAGGGGCAGTGGAATTGGCCGCTTGCATTTTTAAGCCGCGCAAAAAGGATCTGGATTTAAAAAAAATAGCCTCCCATACCATGCATCTGGGTTATATCTGCGGTAATGATGGTGATGTTATCGATGAGGTTCTGATCACCGTGATGAGAGCTCCGCACAGTTATACCAGGGATGATGTGGTGGAGATTTACTGTCATGGTGGAATAATACCTGTGCGCCGTGTACTGGATCTGGTATTAAAAAAGGGTGCACGATTAGCAGAGCCAGGTGAGTTCACTAAACGGGCCTTTTTAAGCGGCAGAATCGATCTTGCCCAAGCTGAGGCTGTGCTTGATCTGATTAGAGCCCAGAGCAATAAAGGTGCAGAACTGGCCTGCAGGCAGTTGAGGGGCGGTGTTTCTGATAAGATCAAAGATATGCGGAACCAACTAAAAAGAATAATGGCTGAGATAGAAGCTGAGATAGATTTCCCTGATGATGTAGATCCTGTGCCTCCAGGTGTAAGGGCGCAGCAGATAAAAATGGTTGAAGATAAAGCTGCAGAGTTGGTCAGAGGGTCTAGTTTGGGGCGCGTTTATCGAGAGGGGCTGCGGACTGTTTTATTGGGTAAGCCCAATGTGGGAAAATCAACACTGATGAATCTGCTCTTGGATGAGGAGAGAGCCTTGGTAACAGAAGTACCTGGCACAACCAGGGATCTGATTGAAGAGATGCTGGTGGTTGAGGGAATACCGCTGAGGATCGTAGATACAGCCGGGATCAGGGAAGGAGTAGGTCTGGTTGAGTCTCTGGGGATTGAAAGAGCGAAAAAAGCAGTAGAAGAGGCAGAACTGGTATTGGCTGTTTTTGATGCAGCAGATGAGATCACAGAGGATGATCTGAGGGTTATTGAGTTGCTAAAAGGTAAAAAAGCGATAATTTTATTGAATAAGGTGGATCTAAAGGAAAAGATACAGGGCCCCCACCTGTTTGGTCAGTATACTGATGGAGATACACCTATTATTGAGATATCTGCCAAAATGGGATGGGGAAAGGAAAAACTGGTGGATGCTATTGTACAGGTTATCGGTGGTGGGCAGATCAGCAGGGAATCAGATCTGATGACCAGAAAAAGGCATCAAATAGCTATGGAGAAGGTTGTTGACCGTCTGCAATCAGCGGTAAAAGGGGTAGAGGCTGAGGTACCCCTGGAATTTATCGCTCTGGATCTCTGGGATGCATGGTCAGCACTGGGTGAAATAACTGGGGAAACAGCGCTTCCTGAAGAAGTGATCAACGCTATTTTTGAAGAATTCTGTATCGGCAAATAAGGTGATAAAAATGGAAACAGCTGAAAAGATACTGGTCAGAGGTGCAAAAGAGATCGGTATCCAGATAGGTGGTTCTGAATTAGAGAAGTTTAAATTGTACAGCCAACTTATTAAAAAGTGGAATGAGAAAATAAATTTGGTCAGCTACCCTGATGAAGAGGAATTATACAGGCTGCATTTCCTCGACTCATTGATGTGCGGTCTCGGGTTTGATTTTCAGGGGAACTGCAATGTTATTGATCTGGGGAGCGGTGCCGGGTTCCCTGGTGTGCCATTGAAAATATGCTTCCCTGAACTTGAGGTCAGTATGGTGGATGCTCGTAAAAAGCGCACTAAATTTTTACAGTTGGTGATCAATGACCTCCATTTAAAAAAGAGTCTTGTTATATGGGATAGATTGGAAAATATCGGCCATCAAAGGGAACACAGAGGGATATATGACTGTGCAGTAGCTAGGGCTTTGGCACCTTTAAATGTATTATTGGAATATGCGATGCCCTTATTGCATCAGGGAGGAAAATTTGTGGCTCTTAAAGGATTTAATATAGAGGAGGAGATCAAAGAAGCAGATAATGCTCTTCAAATTTTAGGAGGCCGGTTGGAAAAAGTGATTCCCTACTCCTATCCTGGAGAAAGGGGGAGACATGTGGTGATAGTGGAAAAAATAGCGGTCACACCTGATAAATATCCCCGCAGAGCTGGAGTGCCAGTGAAAAGGCCTTTATAAATATTGGTACTGAATTGGTAATAATAGTTTTTTGTTGAAGGAGTTATAATCAATNNCCGTGAACTGGACCGTCAGGTCATAAAAATAAAACTGGACAAAATTAAATATGGAAAATTTCAGCCTCGCTTTATTATTGATGATCATGAATTAGAGGAACTGGTGGAGTCTATTCGTGAAGTGGGTGTGCTGCAGCCTGTGGTGGTAAGGCCCGGAGGAGATTATTATGAACTGATCGCCGGTGAACGGCGTGTAAGGGCCAGTATGCTGGCAGGGCTTCAAGAGATCAGTGCTGTGGTCTGCAACCTCAGCGATCAAGAAGCGGCAGAGGTGGCTCTTATTGAGAATATACAGAGGAGTAATCTCCACTTCCTTGAAGAGGCTGAGGGGTTTCAAAACCTGATCGAACACTTTCATTTAACTCAAACAGAGGTTGCCAAAAGGATGGGGCTCAGCCAAAGTGCGGTTGCCAACAAACTGCGGCTGTTGAAATTGGATAAAAGAGTGAGGGATAAACTGTATCAATTAAAATTATCGGAAAGGCATGCCAGGGCTCTATTGGAACTGGAAAGCACAGATGATCAGTTGCAGTTGCTTGAAAAAGCAGAAAAAGAAGATATTAAAGTGAGAGAATGGGAAGAAATTATCAGAGAAAAGAAAGATAATATTTCCCGGGAAATAAAAAAGTCGAAAAAACAAAAACAAAAAATAAAACCGATGATCAAGGACTTGAGATTATTTATTAATTCCCTGGAGAAAGGTATCAAAGTGCTACAGGAAGCCGGATTTGATGTTCATTTATATCACCGGCAAAATGAAGAAGGGATCAGAATAATAATTGAGGTGCTGGAACAAAAGCAATATGACAAAGCTGAAGTGTAAATAGATTGTGTGAAAACTCCATTAATGGAATTGATTAATACTATATATGGGTTTGATTATCGTTTGTTACGCAATATGTTGTGGTGTCAGTCTGCGGCAACCGATAATTCGCGCAACCTGTAAACTCACTTCCCACATCACAATTATTAGATTCGCTTTTTTTATTTACCCTTCCTCTGCTTTTATTGGTTTGTCTAAATCAAAATGGCACCGATCAGACACCAATACAGGTAATGACAGGTTAGCAATAGACGCATTATCTCAATATTTTATTGTTTTTCTTACTAAAGATCTCACATTTCAATTGCCATTCTTCCTTTATTGCTTCTAGAAACAGATGTCTATAGAGGCCATATCCCCTGCAAAAAAACCAACGACCATTACATATCATTTTTCTGCCTCCGACTTACTGGTTTTGAATTCCATTCCGGCGCAAGGTTTGCATTTTTGTTTTATAGGACTATGTCTGTTCCTCGATCCCGAAATATTTTATAAACATTTCTCTCTCTTTTTTTGGGGGGAATTCTCCACGGGGGAGTGTAAAGCGTACTTGTGAGTGATTGAAATAACTCTCGCGGTGGAAACTTTGACCAGAGCGATTTTTGTTTACAGAATACCTGTAAAAAATTTAATTTGTACAAGGTAATAGAAAAAGCGATATATATTACAAGGGATCTCCTAACTTTCAATTATCGTGTCTTGTCGCTTTATTCTTATTGTATTGGATGAAGTCAAGACTGTATATAGTCAACTTAATTTAAAATTTTGGTAGAAAATGAAGATGCGGATTCTTTTCCAGTTAATTTACTGCCCCAAATTTACTCTATGGTGTCGGAGGCAGGAGTCGAACCCGTACGAACTTTTTTTTAGAAGGGAATATTTTAATATCACTACTATTTGCTCATGAAACCAAGTTGGAACAGGTGTTCGGGCAAAATAGACATATACTAATATTGGTTTGGAGTAAGACTATAAGTAATGGAGATATTTTCAGGTGTAAAATATAGAGTTTTTTTAAATCGCAGCTTTCAGCGTAGCTAAGAGGAGTAACTGCCTGTAGCAGACAATAAAAACAAGCTTCCAGCTGATTTTATGAAAAAATAAATTATCTGAAGTTAAATTACAGAATACCCATGAGGAAATGAAAACAGGAACTGCACTTAGAAATGTGCCATTGCTTGCAGAATTAGAGTGTACCAATGAAAATGAAACTCACCAGATTCCTGCATTTTTAGTTGCTCGCTAGCTTTACGGCGAAACATGAGGAATTGAAAAAATTCTTCAGACCACCAACATTCGAAATGGTCCTTTTCAGCGTACTATGAGGAAATGTTCCACGTGGAACAAAAGAAAGCAGCCTGGTAACTGGCAGGGATGAAAAGTATGCATACAGCTGGGTTTTTTATTAAAGGGTGTCCGGTTTTTATTGCTTTAAGTACTGTGTTTCCTGGGGGGAAGATTGTTTTTATAGAGGAAAAAAACAGAGCAGAGGGGTAGGGGTTATAAGCGTATTTGTTGGAATCTATTTGTAAGTTGAATCACGCCTCGAGTTAATAAGTTCAGTTTTATTAAGGAAAAGGAAAAAATAATAAAATTGATATTAGAAAAAGGTAGCTGATCTTATTATTTTATTGGTATACAGATGTGAGGTGGTTATGCATAAATAGTTAATGACATATATTAATTATTTGTCATCGATCTATGATAGCGTAAAATAACCGGAGAGTGAAGATAAGTTTCAGGTATTGACAGTTGTTTTTCTTTATATGAAAAGATTTTATTTAAAAAACATATCTGATTGATAGCAGAAGTCTACGATATCAAAAGGGAGTGGTTTTTATTTAAGGGCTTTCCTTTTGCCTGCTGTTCCCAACCTTAACAACAAAATTTTGCCTGATATCAAGTTAAAAGGTTTAAAAAGTTTATATTATAGCATACCTATAATAAAATGAAACTTTTCTGCTTCCAAAGACAGATCAGATAACCTTGTTTATAACTCACTTAAAAGGAAAAGAAACGTGGATGGCAGAGGGCCATCGTCGAAGATGTTCAGGTTTATAATTTACTTATAAGGAATAAAAACCTGTAACTCCCGCCAAGCTTCTCCTTGTCTGCCCACCTTTTCAGCACACATAAGATGTTTTGATACAGAGTATTATGTTGGTCAACTGATCTATAAGTTTAGATGTTTTAGATTTCAGATAAATGAAAGAAATAGACTGTTCCACGTGGAACAAAATAACGCAGACGAAGTTGGCAGAGCTAAAGAATCAGGATTACAACGACTTTACTAATATCCAACATAGAGGCCAAGTATTCCTTTACAGGGGAACGAAACAACAAAAAAATGTCCGGTTTATAAAAATATATTGTGCGCCGCTGTATTGAAAAGCCTAACCAAAAGACGGATGTAGAACCGTAAGAACTTGGCCAGTACGCCGCTTTATTGAGGCGCCTGAAACTCAATCAATTGTTTTCGCTTTTTGCAGATAGCTATACTCCTGTAATATTTTGACTGGAAAGTAAGGGTAGATCCAGCTTTATTGACAGGTCTTATCGTTGAGTTCCTATTTTAACTGTACAGAAAGCAGCACCCATAATTGTTTTGTTGTCTCTGTTTTATTGTTTTATATAGCAGAGATTGTTTTTTGTCTGTGACCTATAGCAGGAAGATTGTGTGTTGCTGTGGAATAGCTGGATATAGGAACAATTTTTATCTGCCAAGGTTTATATAATTTTAATAGTAATCAGGTTTGACTGGGCGTCTGATCATGACCGGTTTGGTATTGAATTTTTTATGTGTATGTTATTTTAAAGTATATCGGGATTGGTCAATTGTCTAAGCCCACATATTTTTGTTGTTTGTCTTGTTCCTGGGGTTTTCAGGACCTGCCTAGTATATAAGAATGGCCTGCTGCAGGAGGTTGGTATCTTGTTATGGAATAGGAAAAAAAAGAAACACAAAGAAAAGAGAGGATTGTTCCACGTGGAACAATTAGCAGAGAAAGGGGAAAACATAGCCCCACCTCCCGATATGGAGCCACGAGTAATTGCCATTGCCAACCAAAAGGGTGGGGTGGCTAAAACAACCACAGCTATCAACCTGAGCGCCTGCCTTGCGGCATCAAAGCGAAAGGTTTTACTGGTTGATATAGACCCCCAGGGGAATTCAACCAGCGGATTGGGCGTGGATCGAGACAAATTAGAAATATCCATTTATGATGTGCTGCTGGGTGAAGCAGAGGCAGAAGAATCTGTGATAAGCTTGCCCTTTCAGAACCTGGATCTGATCCCTGCGAATATTAGTTTGGCCGGTGCTGAAATCGAGTTGGTGGGTATTGATGACAGGGAATACAGGCTGCGCAATGCCCTGCAGGCTATCAAAAACAATTATCACTATGTTTTTATTGACTGCCCCCCCTCTCTCGGGCTGTTGACTATCAATGCCCTAACTGCAGCGGATCGAGTCCTGATACCAATTCAATGTGAGTACTATGCGCTGGAAGGGGTGGGGCAGCTTCTGCAGACCGTAAATCTGGTGCAGCGGCGGCTTAACCCCCAGTTGGAACTGGAAGGGGTTCTTTTGACCATGTTTGACGCCCGCACCAACCTGGCAATTCAGGTTGTGGATGAAGTGAAAGACTTCTTCGGTAATAAGGTGTTTCAAACAATCATTCCCCGAAATGTGAGATTAAGTGAAGCGCCGAGCCATGGGAAGCCGGTGATCACCTATGATCCCCGTTCCCGGGGAGCTCAGCTATATCAGGAATTAGCACAGGAAGTGATGGAAAGTGAAAAATAAGGGTTTAGGACGAGGGTTGCGGGCTTTGATCCCCACTGAACCGGAGGGGGATCAGCAGAGTGGTGAAATTGTACAGATTTCTATCAAAAAGATCCAGCCCGGTGCTTTTCAAGCCCGCCAGGAATTTGGCAAAGAAGCACTGGAAGAACTGGCTGCCTCCATTAAGGAGCATGGTGTGATGCAGCCCGTTGTTGTGCGTCCTATACAGGACGGTAGATATGAACTGATCATCGGGGAGCGCAGATGGCGGGCCAGCCAAATCGCAGGTCTGGAAACCATCCCCTGTGTGATCCGTGAGGTGGATGACCTGGTTTCCAGTGAAATGATGCTGGTGGAAAATATTCAGCGTGAGGACCTCAACCCTTTGGAGGAAGCCCAGGCCTACAAGAGGTTGATCGATGAGTATCATCTGACCCAGGACCAAATAGCTGCCCGGGTGGGTAAAAGCAGGTCCTTTATTGCCAACAGCATGCGTCTGTTGAACCTCCCCTTGCTGATCCAGGATCTGCTTATACAGCGAAAGCTGAGCGTTGGCCATGGGAAGGTGCTGTTGGGGATTCCCGACCGCCAGCAGCAAGAGAGGCTAGCCCAGGAGATAGTGGAAAAGGGCCTATCGGTAAGGGAGGCGGAAAAAGCCGCCCAGCAACTGCTGCAGCAAAATAAGAAAAAGGTTAAGCCGAAAAAAAAGGCCTTGGATCTGGAAATGGCTGATGCAGAGGATCGCCTGCGCCGACTGTTGGGAACAAAAGTAAAAATAAAACAGGGGCGCAGAGGTGGAAAGATTGAAATAGACTTTTTTAGCAGGGATGAGCTTGACCGTTTGCTGGAACTTCTCTTTAGCTGCCAGGACAGCATCCTGTAACGCCCTATCAGATTAGAACTTCTAGGTGTTAATCACTCGGTAATATTAGGATAGGATGACCGGTTTATAATAGGTATGACAGATAGAAAGTCTATGTATTCTCAAAACCTCCCGGTGATCTCCTTGTTTATTAAATAAGTATGACAGATAGAAAGGTGAATCACTTATTGGCTCCTCCTGACAAACATAAAAAACCGAATACTGTAGCAGAGCAACAGCTGCCTCCACTGGACGGCAGGACCTGGTTGCGCTATTCCATCAGCATATGGGATGATTTAAATAAAACAGCTGAGGAGCGCAGTTTCAACCACCCCGCCATGTTTCCACAGGCACTGACGGATCGCTTGATCACGATCTTTTACCGCGGGAAAAAGGGATTTGTTGTGGATCCCTTTTTGGGGAGCGGAAGCACAGTTTGTTCTGCTTACAGCTTTGGTATTCCCTCAGTGGGTTTTGAGATAGTACCCGAATATATTGAATTGGCAGAAAAACGCCTTGCCTCCATCCAGGGGGACCCCTCTTGCTACCCACAGTTGATCATGGATGATGCCCGCAGAATAAAAGAGTATCTGCGGCCTGCCAGTGTGGGGCTCTGTATCACATCACCCCCTTACTGGAATATACTGCGCCAGCGCAGGAGTGCTGACGGCAAACCGATCCGCAACTATGGAAATGAAAAACAGGATATCGGCAGTATCGAAGACTATCAGCAGTTCTTGGATTCCCTCTCTTCTGTTTTTCATGGTGTTTATTCCTGTCTCATTCCTGGGGGCTATTGTCTGGTCAATGTAATGGACATCAGAAAAAGGAGCCGCTTCTTTCCCCTGCATATGGACCTCTCTCAGGTTATGGAAGATATTGGTTTTTTATTAGATGATATTATCATCTGGGATAGAAGACAGGAATACAACAATCTTCGCCCTCTGGGGTACCCTTATGTTTTCCGGGTTAATAAGATCCACGAATACATTATGATCTATCAAAAAAAGGCCTAACGCATTATTGGCATAAAATACCATATTGTGCCGACCAGATGGTCGGCTTTACAATTCGATAAACATTAGAGCAGGTCTACAGCCACGAGCATTCAATGATTTAAAGAATACAAAGAATATTTTGATATTTTATGGTATAAAAAGAGGAAAAAATCCGCTTCTGTGGAATTTAAAATATTGCTGTCTTTTCAGCAGATAACTCTCTTGAGCCGGAATTGGATAAAGTAGATGATGGCAGCCTTTACAATGAGGCAGTAATGATAAGCAGTTGCTGGTCAAAAAAAATAATAAAAACGAGGTTAAGTCAAGCTAATGGATCTCTCCACATTGTTACAAAGCAATCAAGGGAATCAGATATTAATAGCAGCATTGGCAACCCTGCTGATCCTTTGTTTAGTACTTCTTTTGCTCATTGTGCGCCTTTTTCGTATCGTAGGCCGTTTCAGACAGCTGATGAAGGGTGCCAGCGGTAAAAACCTGGAAACTATTGTACAGGAAGCATTGCTGTCTAGCCAACAAGCCCAGCAAGGCCTGGAGGAACTGCAAAAACAACATGAAGAATTGCGGCAGATAACCGCAGCTTCCATCCAACATGTTGGTCTGGTCAGGTTTAATGCCTTTCCTGAGATGGGCAGTGATTTGAGCTTTGCTCTGGCTCTGCTGAATAGAAAAAAGGATGGTGTTGTCCTCTGCTGTTTAGTGGGCAGAGATGATTGCCGGATCTATGCCAAAAATCTGGTAGGGGGCAAATCATCATATCTTTTAAGTGATGAAGAAAAAGAGGCCATCGAAAAGGCTCTCGGTGATGATATTTCACCGAACAAACACTACTGAACAGGGATAGGGAAAAATGTCTTGGAAATTTATCAAGCGCGGGAAACGCTTTTTAACCCGCCCCTTTACCCTTTTAATTATACCGCCTAAAGGCGCTCAAACTAAATCCTGGAAAATGTCTCTGTGGCAGGTTGCCTGCAGCAGTCTGGTACTGGTCTCACTTGTCTTATGCTGTGCCTGGGGCTGCTATTCGGCCTGGAAAGCCCACACCGACCGGCAAGAACTTGCCAAACTGCGTGAGATAAATCAACAGTACCAGGAGGAGTTGCTATCTCTCCATCAGCAAGCAGTGGAAGCAGAGAATTATCTGCAGGAGGTGCGCGCTTTTGACCAAAGGGTCAGGAAGATGACCGGAATGGATGACCGGGGTGACAAAACCAGCAGATCCGGCAGCACCTCTACTGTGCCGCGCCCATCTTCCCGCTCCGACAGCAGCTTAGAGCCCAGTGAAGTGGATCAGCAGTTCACCAGGATCAACTCTGAGGCTGTTCAGGCCTGTGAAACTTTGCAGGCGCTGGAAAATGACCTCAAAGAATATTATGCTTATCTGGCAGCCCTCCCGGACCACCGTCCTGTCAGTGGAAGGATAACCTCCCCCTTTGGTATGCGATCAAATCCCTTTGGCGGGAGAAGGAGTGAGTTTCACAATGGAGTGGATTTTGCTGTCAGTTACGGAGCCCCTGTTGAAGCTGCAGGAGATGGGGTTATAACCTTTACAGGATACCTTTCCGGCTTTGGACGCACAGTGGTGATTTCACATGGGTATGGATACAAATCATCATACTGCCATTTGAGCCGTTCATTGGTCAGGCAGGGAGAGAGGGTAACCAAGGGCCAAAAAATTGCACTGGCAGGCAGTTCTGGCCGCAGCACAGGGCCTCACCTGCACTTTATCATAGAAAAAGACGGAAAAGAGATCGATCCCTTGACTGTGCTGAAATAAATCCAGTCTCATAGCAGGCTGGGAAGGGGGATGAAAATGGCCTTCATAAAAAAAAGACCCATCAATGAAAAAGCAGAATCTATATTGGGCACTGGGGCCTGCTGGGAAGGCACATTGAAAACTGAAGGGTCTCTTAAGATCGATGGCAGGTTCAAGGGCCAGGTGGTTGCTGCAGGCTCCATCGTTATCGGTGAAAATGCTCATGTAGAAGCCAGTCTTGAGGGCAGCAATATTCTGATCGCCGGTACGGTCCATGGTGAGGTAAAGGCAGAGGGCAAATTGGAGATCACGCCAAAGGGCAAGCTCTATGGAAATTTTACCGCTGTCAAACTTTTGGTTGATGAAGGGGCTATCATCCGTGGGGAATGTTTGATGGATTCTAATAGTGTCAATGGGGAAGCTCTGAACCCCCTTTCTTCAGCAGATGATGAGGACGCATAATCAACTGCTGAACGCGCAAAATAGTAAAAAATAAAAGGGGGATAATTATGGCACTTATCGCAGTAGAAGAAGGATTAGGGAATATACAAAGAGCTTTGAAAAAGGCTGGACACCAGGTGGTTGAACTGGACCCGGCGAACCAGAGGCGAGCACATATTATTGTGGTCAGCGGAGTTGATCACAATATGCTGCAGCAGGAGGATATCAGATCAACTGTCCCTGTGATCAATGCCTCCGGCTACACCCCTGAGGAGGTTGTTGAGGCTGTTCACCAACACCTGGTCTAGGGCACTGGGAAGGAAGACCTCAACTCAGGGCATATAAATACTGAAAGCTGCAACCATCAGCTTCAGATCAAAGGAGCAGCGTACCGGTGTCAACGGACCCCGGTATTTGTTTTTCCAGATCAGAACCATTCCTCAGTGCTGCCACCAGTGCCTGGGCGATGCATTCAGCCATTTTGATGACAATGCTGAGGCGGGTGTTTTGCAGTACCAGGTGCTCCAGATAGCCCCCGATATTGACCACACCTGAAATAAAGATCTCTCCCACAGGGGGCAGTTTTTTGTGAACACCTGTGCCCGGATAAAGGGCTCCTCTTCCTAAAGTGATGGATCCCACACTTTGAAGTTGACCAAGGCAGGCATCAACAGCGATAATAAGGGGAAAGGAATAGGTTTTTTTGATTTGCTGCAACTTTTCTTTTAAGTTTACTGCGTGTACAGGATCATCAAGGGTGCCGTAAACAGGAAAGAGGTCCGGTGCCAGTTGAACAACCCGGCTGCCTACCAGGGGTCCCAAGCTGTCCCCTGTAGAACGGTCCGTACCGATGCAAAGCAGCACCACCTGGCACACTCCCAGAGGGTCCTGTTCCCGCAGGAGTTGTTTCAACAGTTTTGCAAGATCTGTTATAGCTTTTTGATCATCGATAAAAATACGGTGTTCCTCCCTGTGGGGCACAGAGGTAACGGTTTTATGTAAATCGCCGCCTGACATTATTCCTTTCCTCCTGTGGTATCTTTACTTATAGTAATATGGTGAAATAATTGTACTTATACCCATATTTTCCCCAGGAAGAGGAATTATAAACAGCTGTGAGGGGTCCGGGAAACACCACCCCCTTGTTAAGGGTGGTGTGATGTGCTTTAAATAAAGAAAGTCGTGGGATTATGTAAAAGATATGAAGGGATGGGTTTTGTATGGAAAAGGAAAAACTGCTGCGGCAATTGCCTGCTGTTCATGAACTGGTCAACTGCTGTGAACCGCTGGATTGCCCTCCCCATCTGTTGACCGATACTGCCCGGGATGTATTATCCAGCTGGCGCTCAGCTATCCTGTCAAAGGGGTCAGTTCCTCCTGATATAGGGACCCTTGCTGTTGAGGTAAGGGAGTTAGTCAAAAAAAGGATGATGAGCAGCCTGCGTCCGGTGATCAATGCAACAGGTGTTGTACTGCACACCAATTTAGGCAGGGCGCCATTAAGCGATGCTGCCTGTGAAGCTGTGCTGAAAATAGCTCGTGGTTACTGTAACCTGGAGATTGACCTGGATACAGGGAATCGGGGTGAGCGCTACAGCCATGTAGAAGAGATTTTATGCAGATTAACCGGAGCCGAGGCAGCCCTGGTGGTCAACAATAATGCCGGCGCTGTTCTTCTTGCACTTCACTCCCTGGCCCAGGGGAAAGAGGTGATCGTATCCCGTGGTGAACTGGTGGAAATCGGGGGATCCTTTCGGGTCCCGGAAATAATGGCCCAAAGCGGGGCGATACTCAGGGAGGTGGGGACCACCAACCGCACCCATCCCCGTGATTATGAGCGTGCTGTCACCTCTGAAACCGCCCTGATCCTTAAAGTTCATCCCAGCAATTTCCGGGTGGTGGGTTTCACCAGGGAGGTGGAAAGGCGGGAACTGGTAGCCATCGGACAGAAATACCAGCTTCCTGTGATGGAGGACCTGGGGAGTGGGGTATTGGTGGATCTGCAGCAATTTAGCTTGGACAAGGAGCCTCCTGTACAGGAAACCCTCCAGGCAGGTGTAGATCTGGTTACCATCAGCGGTGATAAACTGCTGGGGGGCCCCCAGGCCGGGATTGTGCTGGGAAAAAGGGAACTGGTGCAGGTAATGAAAGAGAACCCACTGCTGCGGGCACTGAGGGTGGATAAAATGACCCTGGCTGCACTGGAAGCAACGCTCAAAGCCTATCTGGAAGACAATGCTGAAAAAACCATACCTGTTTTAAGGATGCTTTCTCTAAAAGCTGAGGAACTCTATAAACGGGCTTCGGGGTTGAAGGAGTTGTTGTGCAAGGCTCTGCCGAAAGACTGCTGTATTGTGCTTAAAGAAGGGGTTTCCCGTACAGGAGGAGGCGCCCTGCCGGTAACAGATCTGCCCACAACCCTTGTGGCTATATCTCATCCCGGGATCAACCCCAGCACTATAGCAGAGAGGCTGCGGCAGGGGAATCCCCCGGTTGTTGTGCGGCTGCAGGATGATGAGGTTTTGATAGACCCCCGTACATTGTTCCCCGGAGATGCAGAACTGCTGATCAAGGCACTGGAAAGGGTTTTGAGGTGATAAGATGGATAGGTTTATCATTATCGGTACAGCAGGACATGTGGATCACGGGAAAACCCAGTTGGTCAGAGCGCTGACCGGGATTGATACCGACCGTTTAAAAGAGGAAAAGGAGCGGGGGATCTCTATAGAACTGGGGTTTGCCCCTTTACGCCTGCCCGGCGGCATCACCGCAGGGATTGTGGATGTGCCCGGACATGAGCGCTTTGTTAAAAACATGCTGTCAGGGGCAGGAGGGATCGATCTGGTTCTTTTTGTTGTAGCTGCAGATGAAGGTGTGATGCCCCAGACCCAGGAACATATGGATATTTTGGAACTGCTGCATATCCAGAAAGCTATCATTGCCATTACCAAGACTGATCTGGTTGATGAGGAATGGTTGATGCTGGTAGAGGAGGATGTTAAAGACCTGATCGCCTCCACTAGATTTTCCGACTCACCCATCATACCGGTGTCTGTGGTGACTGGGCAGGGATTGGAAAAGCTTCGTGAAGTCATAGAGAAAACGGCGAAGGAGGTTGTGCAAAAACCCCGCAGCGGTGACGCACGGCTGCCCATTGATCGGGTCTTTACCATCACCGGTTTTGGCACAGTGGTTACAGGGACACTGTTCAGCGGCAACCTTCACCTAGGGGATACTGTGGAAATCCAACCAACAGGTATTAAGGCCAGAGTTCGCTCTCTTCAGGTGCACGGACAAAAAAAAGAGGAGGCCTTAGCCGGCCAGAGGGTGGCGGTTAATCTGACCGGTGTTGATGTAGATCAGGTAGCAAGAGGGGATGTATTGGTCACTCCTGGATCATTTTCTGCAGTGCGCAGGGTTACCGGCTCCCTCTATCTGCTGCCCAGGGCTCCTCACCCGTTAAAGAACTGGCAGCGGGTCCGGTTCCATCTGGGAACAAAGGAGGCCTTAGGCCGGGTGCGGCTTTTAGATAGGGATGAGATATCACCCGGCAGCAGTGCTTTAGTACAGCTGGAACTGGAGGAACCGGTTGTTGCCGCTGTCCATGACCGGTTTGTGATCAGGTATTACTCTCCTGTCACCACCATCGGAGGGGGAGAGATCATTGAGGTGGGAGTCAAGCGTTACCGGCGCTTCCGGGAAGAGGTAATCGATGGCCTGGAGCGCAAGCTGACCGGAACACCTGAAATGAAGATCGAAGAGGAACTGCGCTCTGTTGGGGGGCCTGCTGCCCTAAATGAGCTGATCGACCGGACAGCTATCAGTGAGGATGAAATTATAAGGGCTATTGAGGACCTGGAGCAGGCCGGCAGGGTTGAGGTGTTCCTGGTGGGCAGTGATCAATTTATTGTTGCATCACACTTAGAGAAGGAATGGCTCGAGCAGGTGAAAAAAACACTTGCCGATTACCATCGTAAATATCCTCTGCGCAGCGGCTACCCTAAAGAAGAAATGCGCTCCCGGTTTTTGAAGTCTCTCACACCACGCCTCTACCAGGCAGTTTTGGACAACTGGGTGGAAGAGGGAGAAATATCTATTGATGGACAGAGCTTAGCTCTTCCCGATTTTTCTATCAAACTGACCCCACAGCAGGAAGAATCAATTGCCCAGTTGTGTGAGAAGATGCAAACACAGCTTTTCTCTCCGCCAGGGGTTGAGGAGATCCAGGAGATGCTGGGAAATGACCAAGATCTCCTACAATACTGTCTGCAGCAAGGACTGCTGGTAAAGGTCAGTGAGGACCTCTTCTTTCTCAGGGAGGGACTGGAAAAAGCATGGCTCCTTTTGGAAAAACACCTGTCAGAACAAGGGGATCTGACAATAGCACAGGCCAGGGATATACTGGGTACAAGCAGGCGCTTCTGTCTGCCCTTATTAGAATACTTTGACCGCATGAAGAAAACCAAACGGGTGGGAGATAAAAGGGTTTTATTATCTCGTTCAACAAAAAATCCTTCTTCATAAAGAGGGTTTTTCAAAGTTATGCAGAATACACTTTGAATAACATTTTTTCTGACACCTCCTGGGCGTCCAAGGAGGTAGTTTTTAAATGAAAGGAGGTTGTTCTGCAGGTATTTGTCAGAAAGTTGTATTATGGTTTAAGGAAAAAATTAAGTTCGACATTGGTGAAAGATTGGGTTATTTTTAAGTAAGTAGAATGGTAAATTGGAGGGGATGTTGTCGTGAAACTTTTTAAAAAGAAAGGCACAGCGTATGTAGCTTTACTCACTGCGCTGGTCTTTTTGTTCGGAGTTTTTGCTTCAGGCTGCGGTGGAGGTGAAAGCAAAACCGCAGATGAAGACACCATCAAGGTCGGTGTGAACTTTGAGTTGTCCGGTGATGTGGCTACTTATGGAACCAGCTGTAAGAATGGAATTATGCTTGCCATTGAAGAAGCTAATGCTCAAGGAGGAGTTTTGGGCAAAAAGATAGAAGCACTGGTACAGGATAATAAGTCCCAGAATAGAGAAGCCCGCAACATCGCGGAAAAGCTTATTTCTGAGGGTGTAGTGGCTATCCTGGGTCCAGCTGTAACAGGTGCTGTCCAGTCAGAAGAGCCGGTGGCTACTGCTGCCAAAGTTCCGGTTCTGGCTCCTGCGGCAACCGCTCCTGAGGTTACCTATGATGAGAAGACCAAAAAGGTAAAAGACTTTATCTTCCGTGTTTGCATCATCGACCCGGACCAGTCTCAGGTTATGGCCAGCTATATCTATGATGAGTTGGGGCTGAAGAACGGCGCCATTATGGTTGATAAGAACAATGATTACAGTGTGGGCTTAGGTGAAACTTTCAAAGAGTTTTTCACCGCCAAGGGCGGCAAGATCGTTGCTGAAGAGGGTTTTGTTTCCACAGATACAGCATTCAAACCCCAGTTGACCAGCATTGCTTCTAAAAAACCTGATTTCATTTATGTGCCTGCTTACTACAACCAAGTGGGACTGATCGTTAAACAGGCTCGGGAACTGGGTATTGATCTGCCGGTCATGGGTGCTGATGGCTGGGATTCCCCGAAATTAGTGGAGCTTGCCGGTGCAGATAATCTTAATAACTGCTATTTCACAAACCATTACTCTGTAGAGGACCCCTCAGAGCGCATTCAGAACTTTATCAAAGCATATGAGGAGAAATATAATGCCACTCCAGATGCTTTTGCTGCTCTAGGGTATGATACTGCCAGCCTGCTGATTGAGGCTATCAAACAAGCCGGAGAAGCCGATTCTGTGAAGATCCAGCAGGCATTGGAGAATATCGAGGGCTTCGAAGGGGTAACAGGAAAACTGTCCTATGATGAGAAACACAATCCTATCAAAGAAATATCCATCATTGAGATTGTTGATGGCAAACAGAAACTGATTAAGAAGATGCAGCCCGAGAAATAATCAAAAATAGTTCAAGACAGGTAAGGGAGGGATTTACCCTTCCCTTTTTCCTGCTCTTGAAGGGGTGGAAATTGGAGGTGATGAGAGATGACCGATCTGCTGCAGCAGCTGCTCAACGGACTCTCTCAGGGAAGCATTTATGCCTTGATCGCTGTGGGTTATACCATGATTTACGGAATTATCCAATTGATCAATTTCGCCCACGGTGATGTGATCATGGTAGGAGCTTATGTAGCACTGGGATGTGCTTTGATGGGGCTTGGTTTTATTCCCAGTTTAGCAGTTGCGATGCTAACCTGTGCCATTCTCGGAGTTATAATTGAGCGGGTTGCTTACCGCAGGGTGCGCCCTGTGAGCAGGCTTGCAGCCCTGACCAGTGCTATCGGTGTTTCCCTTTTTTTGGAGTACACTATGATGTATTTTCTGGGAGCAGATTTAAGAACCTATCCGGCGGGGTTCTTTCCGGAGCGCACCTATTCTTTATTGGGGGTCACCATTAACAATAAGGACCTGTTGGTTTTAGGTACCACACTGGTCCTGGTGATAATTTTGCAGTACATCATTTATAGAACGCGCACCGGAAAAGCGATGCGGGCGGTATCATTTGATGGACAAGCGGCTCAATTGATGGGGGTTAATGTGAATTCCACTGTTGCCATCACCTTTTTTATCGGTTCTGCAATGGCTGCGGCCGCCGGTTTGCTTTATGGTATTTATTTTAATACTGTTCAGCCTTTGATGGGCCTTATGCCCGGTTTAAAGGCGTTTATTGCTGCAGTTCTCGGCGGTATCGGCAGTGTACCCGGGGCTATGCTCGGGGGTATATTGTTGGGAATGACCGAATCACTGGTCGCTGGATTTGGTGGTTCTATGTACCGTGATGCTGTTGCCTTTATCATCTTGATTTTGGTGCTTTTGATTCGACCTACTGGACTGCTTGGTAAAGGCGCTCAAGAGAAAGTGTAGGTGGATGATTTTGAAGAAATATCTTTCAACACTAATTATCTGTTTAGCTCTGGCAATGCTTTTTGTTGCTGTTCAAGTAGGGATCAGCAGTGGTTTGATTTCCGGATACTGGGTAACAAACCTCTATCTGGTTGGGATTAATATCATTCTGGCCGCCAGTTTAAACCTGATCAATGGCTTTACAGGGGAATTTTCCTTGGGGCATGCCGGTTTTATGGCTATAGGTGCTTATTCCAGCGCTGTTATTACAGCAAACTTGGGGCTTCCCTTTCCTCTGGCTGTTATAGTAGGCATGCTGGCAGCAGCTTTAACAGGTGTCTTGGTAGGCCTGCCCACTTTAAGGCTGCGGGGTGACTATCTGGCTATTGCCACTCTGGGATTTGGGGAGATCGTCCGGGTGGTTTTGATGAATATCGATTATGTGGGAGGCGCCTCCGGCCTGAGAAATATACCGTTTGTGGTGAACTGGCCCCTCATCTTTTTCAGTGTTGTGTTCTCACTGCTGCTGATCAGGAACTTTATCTGTTCCTCCCATGGCCGTGCCTGTCTATCTGTGCGGGAAAATGACCTTGCCGCCCAGATGATGGGTGTTAATATCACCTATTATAAAGTACTGGCTTTTGTGATCGGTGCTGCTTTAGCAGGGCTGGCCGGAGTTCTCTATGCTCACTATTACACAATTCTTCAGCCTAGAGATTTCAGTTTTATGCTCACCTTTGATGTGCTGGTAATGGTCATGGTGGGCGGATTGGGAAGTTTGACCGGTTCTGTGGTGGGTGCTGTTATCATCACCGTAGCCTCTGCCTTCCTGCAGGCAATCCCAGAACTGCGTATGGTTATTTATGCGGCACTATTGATCCTTTCAGCTGTTTTCCGTCCCCAGGGCTTGTTAGGGGAAAAAGAGGTCACCATAAATATCCTGCAGAAGTTGGGGGGTGTCTTTAATGGCACTGTTGGCAGTAAACAAACTAACTAAAGCCTTTGGCGGGCTGGTGGCTCTCAACAACTTTGTTCTGGAAATGAAACAGGGTGAGCTTGTCGGTCTGATCGGACCCAATGGTGCAGGAAAGACAACAGTTTTCAACCTGTTAACAGGTCTCTATCAGCCTACAAGCGGAAATATTGTATTTGAAGGCAGAGATCTCAGGGGCAGGCATCCCCATCAGATCACCAAAATGGGAATCGCCCGCACCTTTCAAAATATTCGGCTGTTCGGCAATCTATCGGTTTTGGATAATGTAAAGATTGCCCATCAGGTGGTTATCAATTATGGGTTAACCCCTGCTTTTCTGCGGATACCACCCTTTTACCGCCGGGAGGCTGAGATCGAAGAGGCTGCTTTAAAACTGATGGAGATCTTCGATCTGAAGAAATATGCTCAGGAGAAGGCAAAAAACCTGCCTTATGGGGAGCAGCGCCGCTTGGAGATCACCAGGGCCTTGGCAACCAAACCGAAACTCCTGCTGCTTGATGAACCTGCTGCCGGCATGAACCCCCAGGAGACCCATGATCTTCTGGAGTTGATCAAATGGATCCGGGATGAGTTTGATCTGACCATTATTTTGATCGAGCATGATATGTCTCTGGTGATGAGTCTCTGTGAACGGGTGCTGGTTTTAGACTACGGTTCTTTGATCGCAGAGGGAACACCCCAGGAGATCCAGCAAAACCCCCGGGTTATTGAAGCCTATCTGGGAGATGAGGAGGTGGCAGCATGGGAAGAGTAGAAGCCATGTTGAATCTGGAAGATGTGAATGTTCATTATGGAGCAATCTGGGCCTTGAAGGGGATCAACCTGACAGTAGGTGAAGGAGAGATCGTCAGCTTGATCGGGGCCAATGGGGCCGGAAAAAGCACCACACTGAGGGCCATCTCCGGGATAATTAAAACCTCTTCAGGCAAGATCAGCTATCAGGGCGAAGATATCTCCAAAACCCCGGCCCATGAAATTGTAAAAAAGGGAATAGCCCAGGTGCCTGAAGGGCGCCGTATTTTTGCTAATCTAACAGTGATGGAAAACCTGGAACTGGGTGCCTATATCAGAAAGGATGCTAAGGGGATCAAGCAGGATATGGAGGGTGTGCTGGACCGTTTCCCCCGTTTGCGGGAGCGCATCGGCCAGATTGCCGGAACTTTGAGCGGTGGAGAGCAGCAGATGCTAGCCATCGGGCGTGCCCTGATGACCCGGCCCAAGCTGATGCTCTTAGATGAACCCTCTATGGGGCTGGCACCCCTATTGGTTAAAGAGATCTTCTCCATTATTCAGGAAATCAATCAGGATGGGACAACCATATTACTGGTTGAACAAAACGCCCGTATGGCCCTTCAGATCGCCCACAGGGCCTATGTGTTGGAAACCGGGAGAATCGTACTGGAGGGCTCTGCACAGGAGTTAGCGAAACATGAAGATGTGAAAAAAGCATATCTAGGCGGTTAAAATTGATAAAATATATGTAGCAGGCTGACACAACTTATGGATACACAGAGATTAAATTTCAATGTATAATTAAGTTGAAAGGGGGCGGTTTTGGTGCGTGTGCGAGATAAAATGACTCCCAATCCTGTATCTATTACACCTCAGACCACTATAGCTGATGCTTTGGCCTTGATGAGAGAAGGGAATTTCAGGCGGCTGCCGGTGTTGGACAGGGGGAAATTGGTTGGGATAGTGACTGACCGGGATCTCAGCGAGGTTTCACCCTCCCCGGCTACATCACTGAGCGTTTTTGAATTGAATTACCTTTTGTCCCGTACCAAGATCGGGACCATCATTAAAAAGCAGCAGGTAATCTCCGTTTCACCTGATGCCTATTTAGAGCAGGCAGCTTTGATCATGCGGGACCACGAGATCGGTGCGATCCCGGTGGTGGAAGAAGGCAAACTGGTTGGTATTATCACGGAAAGTGATATTTTCGATGCCTTTATAGAAATGATGGGGCTTAGAGATCCAGGAACCAGACTGGAGCTGGAGCTGGAAGACAAACCTGGAATGCTGGTCAAGGTTTCTGAAATTGTTTGGAAAAACGGCGGTGATATCTCACATCTGGCGGTATTCCATCAACAATCAGGCAAAGCCCATCTTGTGCTCCAGTTGAGAAATAAGGATGTTGA
>LFRM01259271.1_pt1 | contig 20975 bp, 17 predicted proteins | sample 618341 | NCBI WGS metagenome assembly LFRM01 (sample SAMN03654438, study PRJNA283298) | anaerobic digester metagenome | isolation source: pool of bioreactors CSTR01a, CSTR02a, and CSTR03a thermophilic anaerobic... | place: Denmark: Kgs. Lyngby | collected 2014-05-21 | reverse complement strand
ACTTCATATAATTCCTTAGGAAAGCCATACATGTCGTATATGGTTTTTGGACTTTCCTCGTTCATAATTTTAGTTCCTCTAGTATACCAATGAGCTGAAACTGACAATATCGCTTCGGGTTTTGGTATCCTTTCAGCAATGCTTCGCCAGGTTTTTGTATAATTATTATCTTCAATGGCATTCATTGGTGACCCATGTCCTACAAATAAAACAGGCATCTTTGTCATCGAACTCACATTCCTTTCCTCAGATTAATATTCAAACAATTACTTCTATACAAAATCTTAGTCAGTGCGGTAAATTTCACCGATTAACTGTGTAGGCGTAAGCACCGTAACTACTACTATGTCCTTATGTTTATTGGCAAATGCCGTATGCATATTTGATTTCTTCGGTAATCATCTTTTTTCTTCCTCTTTCAAACCATTTCGAAATTTGAAAATCAGCGAAAGAAGTTCATCCTTTTCACTAGCAGCAAGGAGTTCGAACTTTTCCGTTAATAGGTTATCGTGAGCTGGAAGAATCTCCATAATCTTTTCTTTCCCTGCCGGGGTCAAACTAATCCTGCTGCATCTTTTGTCAGATTCTACATTCACTTTTATAACGTATCCCTTTTTAATCAGATTGTTTATGACATAAGGAACATTCCCCGGAGTGCTTAAAATGAGTTTCTGAATTTCACCTACAAGCAGTTCTCCTTTGGAGTACAATACCTCCAATATGGCAAATTGTGTCTGTGTTAAATCGTGCTGATTACACAAAAGACTTACTTCCCGCTGCAGATAATTTGTAATACGGCTAAAACCGATCATTAAACTGGCATCTTTTTTACTTAGTTTTGACATGATCACCAATCCTTCTTTAATTCATCTATATAGATGTATTGTACATCTATATAGATGAATCTGTCAATCAGCTACTAACATTAGTTTTCTGGTCTTTTGTGAACTCGCTAATTATTCCCAGCAATAAAAATGGCTAGAGATTTTGCTCTCCAGCCTGTTTAATGTTCAGCTCTCGAAAGAGTGAAACAGTGGTGCTACTGACCTACCCTCATAAAACCGCAGTATTGTATGAATTACTCATCAATTTGAATTTCGATTCCAGACTTAAACTCCACAATAAAATGGTCATCGGAAACGGTTATCTTATCTATAAGCATCCTTACAAATTGCTCATCATATTCGGTAAGTTCGCAAGGTAGATCTTCGAGAAACGCAATAAGTTCATCAATCCGTTTCTTCCGATCTTGGCGTGAAGCATCCTCAGCCTGGATAGCCAGCTTCTCGTTGCGTAGTTTTCTAATCTCCATACCAAGGTCATCACCTGAGTTCTTCATATCGGCGGTTGTTAAAAGCTCGTGCTGGAGCGACTTTATCTGTTCATCAACCGCTGCAATTCGATCGGAAATATTTTCTTCCAGACTACTTTCAATGTTTTCGATTAATAGAGGCAGAATGTTTCCCTTTTCGTGGAAGGCTTCGTTAACTGCCTTTACTACCACTTCGTGAAGGAGTTCTTCACGAACTGTTCTTGCTGAACAGTCAGGACCGTCTTTTTCAACTCTGCTGGTGCAGCGCCAAACCGTAGATTTGCACCCTCGATTGTTCCATTTTATTCTGCGGAATACATCCCCACAATGCACACAAAATACCATGCCAGAAAGTGCATATCGGCCACTGTAGACTCGCTTGTGCTGTGTAGTGCCTTTGGTGAGGTTTGCACGTCTTGTAATTTCTTCCTGGACCTTTAAGAAAATGTCTTTAGGAATAATACCTTCGTGGCTACTTTCAACATAATACTTCGGTACCTGACCCTTATTGGCTTCACGCTTCTTTTCTAGAATATCAACCGTGTACGTCTTTTGAAGCAATGCGTCGCCGATGTATTTCTCGTTGGTTAGGATCTGTTTGATATTTGTTTCATGCCATTTTTTATGCCCAGCACCGTTTAGAATGCCATCCGCTTCAAGCGATCTTTTTATCTTCAATAAGCCATAGCCACTTAGGTACTCTCGGAAAATCCGCTTAACAACCTCGGCTTGCTCCTGATCGATGATGAGGTGTCCGTCTTCGTCCTTGGTGTAGCCCAAGAACCAATTGTGGTTGACCTGCACCTTTCCTTGTTGGTAGCGGAACTGTAGACCTAAGCGAACGTTAGCTGATAAGGATTCACTTTCCTGTTGCGCAAGTGAGGCCATGATAGTCATGAGCACTTCACCCTTGGCATCAAGCGTATGGATATTTTCCTTCTCGAAATATACACCGATGTTCTTGTTCTTAAGGGCTCTGGTGTAATTCAGACAATCGACTGTATTCCTGGCAAATCGGCTGATGGACTTGGTAATCACCATATCGATCTGGCCATCATGGCAGTCGTTTATCATGCGCTGAAACTCGTCACGCTTTTTCGCATTCATTCCGGAGATACCGTCATCTGCGTAAATTCCAGCCAGTACCCAGTCCGGATGGCTCTCAATGTATGAGGTATAATGCTGGATCTGGGCATCGTAGCTGGTTTCCTGTTCTTCGCTGTCCGTACTGACCCGGCAGTACGCTGCAACTCTGGTTTTCTGCTTTTGGTCGGTTACTTTCTGTGTCCCGATGGTCTTCTTTGCTGGTATGACCGTAACATTGCTCGCAAGTGAAATCATTTTTCCACCTCACTTTCGATCAAGCTGTACATGTACTCCGCCTGCTTAAATGGATCTATTAGTTTTTTCCGGCTTTGGGCATTGTAAATTTTGTTGCTGGCTTGCTTTCCTCAACCGGCTTATCCGCAAATACTCTACCAAGCCTCGTCTGGCGTTTGATGCGTTCGGCTTCTGCTCTATCGTAGGTATCCTTATCTATGATCGCCGGATAGTACGCATCACCAAGGTAGCGTTTGTTCTGTAGCATTGTCTTTACACCTGCATGTAAAAGCGTTAGTCCTGCGGCTTCTGCTGCAGCAATGTATGCAAGCCCGGAAAGATAACCTTTGTAAACCAACCTGATCTGCTCCGCTTGCGCTTCATCAATGACCGCTTTGCCCTTTTCGATTTTGTATCCATATGGAATTGGCATCGTCTCACAACCTTTCTCTTAGCGTAATTCCACACTTTAACGCTAAGCCTATTTCATATCTTTTGAACACGATGATGTGATCCACGTGTTCCTCAAATGCATCCGCATCAAATTTTCTAAGGGTACCTGCACTGTTGATGTACTTGATGAGCTTATTTAAGGCTTCTACATGTTCGTGCTCGTGATTGACCGAAGCATACAATGCTTCTTTTTCATCGCTTAGATTTTTAGCTTCAGCAAGTAGGCCTGCATGCTGAGCTGTATAAACCGCTGGTTCCAGGTATTCCTTAACGAAAAGGTCCATCAGTTGCTGCCTTTTATCAAAATTATCTTCAAGCGCCGCTTCTAGCTTATGAATGCGAGCGAGTGGTGCTTCCTGATTAATGTCTTTAAGGCTTGCAAGCAGTGGCTGTAACAGTACTTTTTTCGTAAATGCCAGCTTATTGACCATGTTTAAGAAAGCCACCTCGAAATTTTTCTCGCGGATAAACTGCATGCTGCATTGGTCTTTTTTCTTAATGTGTGTATTGCAAGCATAAGAATAATATTTGCCTTTCTTGTCGGAGTGGGTTCTTCTTTTCCAAGTGGCGCCGCATTCGCCACAGATAATTTTCCCAGAAAACGGGTAGCGGTTTTGATACTTTGCATTACCCTGCTGGATTTTCATATCTTTGGCGCGCTGGTCAATCATGGCCTGAGCTGCTTCAAAATCTTCTGGGCTGATGATCGCTTCGTGATGTTCAGTGACGTAGTACTGCGCCTTTTCACCATTATTGGGGCGCCTGACGAAAGAGGAATCGGTAAATGTCTTCTGGAAGAGCACATCCCCTTTGTACTTTTCATTTCGCAGGATTGCGTTTACTGTTCCACTTGTCCATTCACTGTTGCGCCTGGTAGGGATTCCTTTTTCGTTCAGTTGTCTGGCGATGACATGTGCGCCTTTACCGGCTAAACATTCCGCGAAAATAAACTTAACTACCGTAGCCTCTTCTTCGTCAATCACCATCAAACCCGCTTCGTTTCTGTACCCGTGAGGCGGATAAGCCACAATGTAGGTCCCGTTTTGGAATCTCTTCTCAATGGACCATTTTTCATTCTCTGACAGGGAAACCGACTCGCTTTCCGCAAGGCTGCTAAAAATCGTGAGCAGAAGCTCGCTCTCCATGTCTCCGGTGTTGATATTTTCTTTCTCAAAATAGATAAACACCTTCAGCCGGATCAGCTTTCGGACCGCTTCCAGGCACTCTGTGGTGTTTCTAGCAAAGCGGCTGATGGATTTGATGATAATAAAATCGATCTTACCCGCTTCACAGTCATCAAGCATTTTGAGAAGTCCATCACGCTTGGCCATGCTTGTGCCGGAGACGCCCTCGTCATAGTAAAGTCCAACATACTCCCAGTCGGGATTGCTTTTGATGCTGGTTTCATAATGACTTTTTTGAGCTTCCAAGCTGACGAGTTGTTCGCGACTATCTGTTGAAACGCGAGCGTAGGCAGCAACACGCAGTTTTTTTGGCGCTGTCTGCAGCTTCTCGTTTGCTTCAATCTTTGTTATCCGTTTCATTGTCTCAACCTCCTTTCTTGCAGTACTATACATCACTCTAAAAGCCTTATTTATCAAGTCTTTTAGGACATTATCTCTGCTAAGAAGGGGGAGAACTTGATACGGTTCTTTGCCATGATTTTGTCAAACTCACTCTGCGTAGTGTGTGGGAATTTATCAACTACTGAATTTGTTTATTTTTCTTTCTTTTAAAACCCTAATGAAATAATACAGACCTTTTTTTACCGCTCTTCTTCATTACATATAACGGTTAGCCGTCTTGGCAGAATCTTTAGTTCAAGAGGCAAGTCCGGTCCCTTTTCTCCATCAATATCACTTTCTTGTTTGACACTGTTAAGGGCTTTCATGTGAATTGTTTTGGACTTAAAATATTCTACGTTTTCCGATTTCTCGATTGCTCCAGATAGTAAGGCTGGCGCCATATTAACTAGTTTAGAGAAATTCAATCTTTTAATCGCAAAAATATGGAAATAGCCATCTCCCTTCTCTACATCTGAGAGGACTGATTTGTTGCCGCCTAATGAATCAATTAAAGCAACTAAAACCATTGCAACATCACCCTCCCAAGACTTATCATCCATGTCAATTTTTATTGGGAAAAAGTCATCTTCTAGAATCTCACTGGCAATGGCTTTAACGTAAGCTAGAGCGCCAAGTTTTGATTTCTCTTTAATATCAACATCGTGAACTGCCTTGGTAGCTTTTCCAATTCCTAAAACATTTGTAAAGTAACGACCATTCACCTGGCCGATGTCCACTGCCTTATGCTGACCTTTAACTAAAAGTTCAATGGCTTTTTCAGGTTCCAAGGGAATTTTTAAGGATCTGGCTAAGTCATTGACTGTTCCCATGGGTATTATCCCCAACACAGGTGGTTGGTCAAACCCAGCTAAGCCATTCACCGTTTCATTGACGGTTCCATCTCCTCCCAATGCCACTACCAAGTCATATTTTTCTTGACCTGCTTCTTTAGCAAATTGAGTGGCATCCCCTTCGCCCTTAGTATGCTTAATGACTACATTAGAATACTCTTTTGTTAGAGTCTCATTTAATTTCTCCTCATAATTCGGAGCTTCTTCTTTTCCTGAAGTCGGATTAATAATCACCAATGCTGACTTTTTCATGTTTTTCCTCCAACTATTTGTGTTTTATAGTTGCATTTTATTTGTTTATTTTTTGATCTTGCTGTTTTTATTAGGTATTTATCTTATCGATTGCCTATTTAATTATTCTAACTGAATTCCACAATTCTAGTTTTAGCTATTTTAATCAAGTTTAACGGTTGGCTAGCCATTTAACTTGCTCAGACTTTTTATTCCTCTTTTTATTGCGCTTTTTATGCATCCCAAATTAATTGTTGCTGCAGCTCCTTGAGAAGCAGCTCTACAATGATGGCTAATAGTGTTACTGGAATGGCTCCTTCTAGAATAAGTACCATATCAAAGGTGCGAACTCCGTTTACAACTAACACCCCAAGGCCTCCAGCTCCAACTGCTGCAGCCAGTGTGGTAGCACTAATGTTGATAACTAGGGCTGTTCGAATCCCTCCTAAAATAACATTTAGTGCTAGTGGTAATTTTACCTTTAAATAAATTTCAGCCTCTGTCATGCCCATTCCTTTTGCAGCATCAATGATATCTTTAGGGACTTCTTCAATGCCTATCACTACATTGTAAGTAATGGGCATAAGGGCATACACCACTAAGGCAATTAAAGCTCCATTAATGCCATAGCCTAGGATTGGTACTGTGAGTGCTAATAGTGCTGGCGATGGAAAAGCTTGACCCAAATTCACTGTTTTTAGAAGAAGTTCTTTGAATTCCTTGCCATAACTAGTGGTTACAAATGTTCCAAGGAGAACGCCAAGGGTCACCGCAATAGCGCTCGAAACTAGGACCATCCAGATGTGTTCTTTAAAATACACCACCAATGGTGTTCTAGACCCTTCCGTGCTCTTCGCACTGAAAAAACGATATAAAATAGACTCAAAATCTTTGGAATTAATCACAATGAAACTTAGGATGATTGCTAAGATAATGACTGCGATATAGCCTTTTTTACTTTTTTTCATCGATATCACGTCCTGCAATCTTTAAGAGAGCTTCCCAGGAGATGCTTCCATTGGGAAGAGGAACTCTATTTTGGCCGGTAGACAGCATCTTAGTTAACACTTCACGTAATGTGGCCTGTTCATCCATGGGACTGTCCTCCATAAAAACTGGTTCAGCATAATCCACTGCTGGTTTTCTGGATAATATCGTCAAAATCCCCTCACCTTTAAAAAAATCTTTGATGAAATCATTGGCGGGGTTTAACACGATCTGCTCCGGTGTATCCACTTGAACAATTTCGCCTTCATTCATTACGCAGATTCGATCTGATAAAAGCAGCGCTTCATCAATGTCATGGGTTACAAACACTACAGTTTTTTTAAGGGTTCGTTGAATCTTGCGAAATTCCTTTTGAATTCTTAGGCGATTAATTGGATCCACCGCCCCAAAGGGTTCATCCATTAAAAGAATATCTGGGTCTGAAGCCATAGCTCGAGCAACACCGATGCGCTGCGCCTCACCACCGGATAATTCAGATGGTTTCTTCGCCTTATACACTTCTGGCTCAAGGCCGACTAATTCAAGCATTTCATCGACTCTTTGATCGATTCGATGATTGTCCCACTTTAATAAATGAGGAACCGTAGCAATGTTCTTTTTAACATTCATATGGGGAAACAGCCCAATGCTTTGAATCACATAACCAATGGTTTTTCTTAGTTCCTCACCTTTTAAATCATCGATGTTATCTCCCTCAACCTCTATTTCACCACCATCTCTTGGAATCATTTTATTAATGAGCCGGAGCAGTGTCGATTTGCCAGATCCAGAGGGGCCTAAAAGGACTAAAAACTCAGCTTTATTAACCGTTAAGGATAGATTGTTAACGGCTGTAAAATCATCATATTTTTTTGTCACATTATTAATCTTAATCATAGATAACACCCCTCATGGTCTTTTCAAAAGCTTTTAATAGATAATCCAATAACACCGTAAAGAATACAATGGGTAATACCCCCAGTAAAATCAAGTCCGGTGATGCTTCGCCTAGTCCTAAGAAAACAAAGGTCCCCAGGCCCCCTCCGCCCACTAAGCCAGCCAGGACTGCTCCGCCAATAGTTTGGATAAAGGCAATTCGAATGCCAGTAAAAATAACAGGAAATGCTAAGGGCAATTCAATTTTTTGCACGATTTGTCCCTTACTCATGCCCATTCCTTTGGCCGCTTCAATGGCTCCCTTATCCACCGAATAAAATCCTGTTAAGGTGTTTCTGCCAATGGGAAGAAGCGTATAAAGGGTTAGAGCAACATAGGCAGGTGCCCAACCAATTCCACTAACTCCAATGGAATCAAAGAATGGAAGCCTCCCAAGCCCTGCTAGGGGGACTAAAAGAATACCGAAAAGAGACAAGCTAGGTATCGTCTCAATGATGCTAAGTGGAATCATAATTTTATCTTCCAACTTTTTACTTGAATATGCTAAAAATCCTAAGGGAATAGCAATGAGAGCTCCAGTAGCAACGGAACCTAGCGTTAATAAAGCATGGATTCTTAAATTGTCAGCAAATTGAGTTTTTTTGGTATTGTACTCTTTTATTAAAGACAGGTCATCAAAAGCCCCGGTCATTAATAAGAATGTTACAAGTCCGGCTATACTTATATAGCCAATCCATTTGATCCATTGATATCTTTTGATTCCCTTTGCATAGCTTGAAAATAACATATAAATGGAGAAAACTTGCACATAAAACCCAGCCGATAAACTAACCCGGGCTGACGAATTACCTTTTGTATAAGCTCCTGTTTTTAACTGTAAAATCCATAGCAATAAAAGGAGTAACCCTGTTGTAACAATAATCACCATTAAGTTTTTATGTCTTTTTCCATAAAAGGCCAAGGCAATTAAACCCAACCAACAAATAATGATTGCAACTCCTAATCCGCCAAAAAACTCAAAACTGGAGTACTTAACTCCCTGTGAAATACGATTTGGTTTTAGTTCCAGTAAATTCATAAAAGAAAATGCTGCTGCTCCCACTAAGGATAACAGCAGCAATGTTTTATCTTGTATTTTTTTCATCAAATAATTACCTTACGTTTTATTTTGTTCCAATCAGCTAGTCTAAGAACCCCTTTTCAGTTAGATGTTCTTTTGCAACATCCTTGGGTGATAATCCATCCACGATAACTTTTTTATTCATAATCTGAAGATTTTCTAGATCCAAGGTTTTAAATACGTCCTCAATAACAGCTTTAATATCAGGATATTTATCAAGCACTTCTTTTCTAACCACAACAGACGGTTCGAAAACAGGTGGAATTGATAGCGGGTCTTTTAATACCACTAAATCAAGATCTGGCAGAGAACCATCTGTCCCGTAGACCAAGGCTACATTGACGCCATCGGTTCCATTGGCTAGGGCACTGATGGTCTCAGCTGTATTCCCATGGGGAAGCATGATTAACTGATCCGGTTCCAGTTTAAAGCCATATCCGGCTTCCATTCCTAGGAGCCCCATATTCTTTTCTGCAAATAATTGACTGGTAATAAATTTAACTTCACCACCATTATTTACATAAGTTGCAAAATCTTCTAAACTGGTTAAGCTATTAGCCTCGGCAAAATCTTTTTTAACCGCTAGCATTTCTGTGTTATTGGCTTTTGCAGGTTCCAGCCAAACCAATTCATTGTTTTCTTCGTCATAAGTTTTTATTGAATTATAGCCTTCTTTCACATCGCCCCAAACTGTTTCTTCAAAACCTTCTGAGTAGTATTGTCCATTCCCTGTATAGTCTATTCCAATATCTAACTCATCTTGAAGCAAGGCATTTCGGTGAACATCAGGAGTTCCAAATTGGACTTTGTCGGTCATGGTGTACCCTTTCGCTTCAAGTGCTAAAAGGACCATGTTCCCTAATATACCACCCTCCGTATCTACAAAAGATCCGATCACGATTGGATCATCTGGATTGATAGCTGCTTTTGTACCATTTTCTCCTGGTGCAGTACATGCTCCCAGTATAGAGAGCATCATTACTAATGCTAGGGTATAAATTTTACTTTTCTTCATCATAACCTCCGTTTAGTGTTTATTCTTAAATTGCGCTAGGATTTGTAACCTTCATTCCTACTCTTTTTTTACTTCCTCATTCCTGCTAAACCTTTAGCACGCAGTCCCTAAGGTATAGAACAACTTTTAAATCCTGCATGAAACTACATGTCTATATATTACTATAAGGCTAGAGAGTCAATCTCATTTTTTTAAAACGTTCACTCAATAACAACATAGAGCTAATTATTAGTTCAAACTTTAATCCTTTTCACTCTATTTGCTCAGCGTTCTGTGTTTAAAATACCAAATTCCAGGAATTGATTCACCAGCTTATGAGGGCATCTCACAGTCAACAACAAAGATTCGTTTAAATCTAACCCTTTAATGCTACCTGGGGCGTGTGACCTTTAATGTGTAAACTTTATAGTTGAACCTTTAATATTTAGTTTTTAAAATCTAACCTTTCTTCTATCCAAATATTGGATGTGTTCAATGAATTGATTAAACTAATTTTTTGGAAACAAAATCCTGATTCATGGAAAATGTAGTATATTCAAAGAAAGAGCTATTTCTAAACATTAAAAATGGTGGAGGTTGAATCCATGAAACTGTATAGTGGAGTGACTTATTGGGACAAAAAGCAATCAAGCTATGAAAGCCATCTCTCTTTAGCGGACAATATAAAAACAAAAATCTTAATTGTCGGTGGTGGTATGTCTGGAAATCTAGCAGCCTACATCCTATCAAAACGTGGCCATCAAGTGGTTGTGGTCGATAAAGATAAGCTTGGCAGCGGGAGTAGTACGGCAAATACTGGAATGCTGCAATATTCAAGTGATATGATGCTGACAGAATTCATTCAGTCCATCGGTGAAAAAAAGGCGGTTCTCTTCTATCAAATGTGTCTAGAAGCTATGAAAGACTTAACCAGTCTAAATTATGATTTGGATTATGATGGGGACTATATTCTAAGGGATAGTATATATTATGCCTCTCAAAAGGATGATGTTAACAATCTAATCCATGAATACGAGTCTCTAAAAAAGCATGGTTTTCCTGTCGAATTTTTAGAGCAAGAACAGTTAGAAAAGGAATACGACATCAACAAGGGTGCAGCTTTAAAAACTTGGTTTGATGCAGAGGTTAACCCTTATAAATTCATTCAAGCCATTGTTCAAAAAAATAAATCGAGAGGAGTTACCTATTTCGAAAACACTAATATTCTCCTCGATGAAATTAAAAGTGGGTCAGCCATTACCAGTCAAGGCCATACAATTATCTTTGACCAGATTATCCTGGCAACGGGCTACGCAAAGATTTACGAGTGTATTAAAGATAAAGCCCAAATCGAAAGAACCTATGCCTTCTCCGCTACCACCTCCTCAAATCAACCATGGAAAGATGATGTGATGATTTGGGAAACCAGAAGACCTTACCTTTATTTTAGAACTGCTAAGGATCACCGTATTATAGCCGGTGGCGAAGATGAATACATCTCCAACGTGGAGGAAGACCAAGACGTAATTTTTGAAAAAACAGAGAAAATTAGAAAACAAATTGAACAAGTTTTTCCCCACTTAAAATTAAACATCACCCATCGCTGGAATGCCTTGTTTGGAACATCAAAGGATGGTCTCCCTTTTATCGGTAAAGATCCAAAGCTTAAGAACAGATATTACTTGCTGGGCTATGAAGGCAATGGAACCTGTTATTCCATGGCAGGAGCTAATATTTTAGCAGATTTAATCGAAGGTAAAACCAATCCCTACAGCGATGTGGTTGCAATTAACCGCTAAAATTTAAGAATGAAAAGCTGAGGAGCTCCCATCAGGCGTGCTCCTCAGCTTTTCATTTGATTTTTTTTATTAAACTTCTTATTTTACTAATCTTAATCTTTTACAAAGCTTCTATTTTAATTTTACTTTCTAATAAAAGCATGAAAATCAGACAGGTTAAATCGCTTCAACTTCACCAAGAAAACGGTAAATTGAAAGACAGTTTAAAACTTCTGCTTTCACCTGAGCATCTTTTAAATCCAAACCAAACAGTTCATTGATTCGAGCAATCCGATAAATACAAGTATTCTTATGAATAAAAAGCTGTTCCGAAGCCTGGCTTATGCTTCCATTACACAGAATATATATTTCCATTGTTTTAAGAAAGTCTGATTCATTTTCTTTATCATAGGTTATAACTTGCTCTAAGATAAAATCAGCATATTCTTTTAGTGTTTCCCGTGGGAGACTTAAAAATAAACGAGGGAACCCTAACTCTTCAAAATCAACCACCCTGTTTTCATGGGTGCATAAATCAATTGCATTCATTGAGTTTTGATAGCTTGTTCGAATTTCATTTAAAGAATCTGTAATATTTCCCATGGCCATATAAAGCATCTGGGGGAATCGTTCATTTAGCAAAGAGAAGGATGACGTTAGGAGGCCTTTCGCCTTTTTAATACCCTCTTTAGGGGTATAGGCTAGTAGGACCAAATATGAGGATAAGTTTAACATCAAAAAGTCAACGGTTACATCTTCTAGGTAGCGTTCTAGTGCAGTTTGAACTTCGTTAAGTTTAGCGGGATCATCACTATGAATGGTGGTAATAAAAAATAGGTGTTCCCTGTGAAAGCCATAATGCAGGGAAAAATCATCCATATCTTTTTGCTCTAGTTGATCTGAGAATAATACATTATGGAAAAAGTGGTCCACATAATTTACTTTTTCTTTCTTTTTCATAATAAATCCACTAATTTCTCTCGTTACGTCAACTAATTTCAGGTGATAATCCATATCAAAGAGGGGGAGTTTTTCACTGTTAGCAAAATCAATATGCTTATCTTGGATTAAACTCTGATTTTCTTCATTTTTCAGTACTACAACACCCGATACTTTGTGAAGAACAGCATCTTTTAATATCTTCGTTAAGTCTAGTTGATTCACCACAAAAACTAATTCACCACCACGCACCCAATCACCTAAAGCAGGCGTAGTCAAAACATAAGTCCATGAAACAAGTCGATTTAAGCCCGATGCCCCACCGACTAGATGGATATTTTAAAAGTTGATATTTTCATCAGATCATAACATTTAACAACCATAAATATACCCTCCCAATAGCTTATTCTACTATTGGGAGGGTATAATAGCAATTTTAAAAAATCTTGCAGACAGCCAATTAATTAAGTTGCAGCTCACTCATTAAGTTGCAGCTCAAATATTTATTTCACATGGAGTAGGTTCTTTTCAGCCGGCTATTTAATCCCCATAGCTGTCCAGATTGTATTCCTTTTGTTCTTAATATTTGATGCCCAAATCAAGAGCAACATCAAAAGCTGTTGGCTTTTGCTTAAATAAGTACTCACCTTTTCTTATCGAAGCTAAGACCTTTGCTCGTGTTCTAATGACGTCAAAGGGACTAACTCCATCAATCACTATAAAGTTTGCATCCTTACCCACGTCAAGTCCATAGGTATCTTGGATATTTAAGCAACGTGCGCCATTACTGGTAATTAAATCTAAATTGGTCTCAATATCCTCAGGTGACATAATTTGAGCCAAGTGAATTCCATTATCCAGGATATTCATCATGTTTCCATTCCCCATTGGGTACCAAGGATCATTAATTGAATCCTGAGCAAAGGCAACGTTGATGCCATTTTCAATAAACTCTTTCACTCTAGTTAACCCACGCCTTTTTGGGTAAGTGTCCTGTCGTCCTTGGAGATAAGCATTTTCTGTGGGACAAGCGATAAAGTTCATCTGACTTTTCTTGAATAAATCCATCATCCGGAAAGCATAGGAGTTATCAGCTGAGCCAAAAGAACAGGTATGGCTTGCTGTGGTCTTGGTTCCATAGTCTTCCATCAGCACTAGTGCGTTTAACAGTTCCACAAACCGTGAATGCGGATCATCTGTCTCGTCACAGTGTACATCAATTAGCTTTTCATACTTTAAAGCAAGATTTACAATGTCATGGATCGACTGTTCACCGAACTCTCGAGCTGGCTCATAGTGAGGAATCCCTCCCACCACATCGGCACCCATCTTAAGAGCTTCTTCCACTAAGTCTCGTCCACCTTTATAGGTATACATTCCCTGCTGGGGGAAGGCAACGATTTGAATGTCAACAATGTGTTTCAATTCATCTTTCAGTTCCAGCATAGCTTTCAGTGCTGTGAAATTTGGATCCGTTACATCAATGTGGGTACGAATGTACTGAACACCTTGGCTCACTTCATCTTGAATTCCCTTTAAAGCAAGATGTTTCACGCTCTCAACGGTCAACGTTTCTTTAAACTTTGGCCAAAGCTCGATGGCTTCAAATAGAGTTCCTGAGCCTGCCCCCTCTTGTCCTAATTCTGACAGTGTGTAAACATAATCTAAGTGTAAATGTGGATCAACATATGGTGCTGTCACCATTTTCCCATCTAAATCGATGACTTCATCTGCCGCACCTAAATCCCTGCCAATTGCTTTGATGATGCCATTTTCAACTAATATCTCGTTTGCATCTTTATAACCATAAATAACTGCGTTTGTAAATTTTTTCATATACTAACTCCTTTTCATACTGCTTTTCCACCCTTGTCTATTAACTAAAGTATACCCAATATATAGATTATAATCATTAGCTCTGTCAACGAAAAAAGCGAGTTCTTTTGGGTCTAAAAGTCCAAGAAGATGGGGGAAAGTTTGTAGTATTGTCCATGGCAGCTCTATATTATGTAAAGTATAATGGGATATAGTATCAACCGTCTTATATTAACGGTTAAAATACTGGTAGGAGGAGGAAGTATGGAGAAAACGAACAACAAATTTCCATGGATTTATTTATTAATTTTATCCAGCGTTACATTTATGGGGATTTTATCAGAGTTAATGCCTTCTGGCATATTACCTGAAATGAGTAGTGGACTACAAGTATCTTATTCAGCGATTGGATTTTTAGTTTCTGTCTACGCTGTGGCATCAGCCATTGGTACCATCCCACTGATTACACTAACCATGGCCATTGATCGAAAGAAATTGCTAATGGTTTTACTTATCATTTTTGGTATTTCTAATTTAGTTATTGCATTTTCAAGTTCATATTCAGTTATTGTTGCAGCCAGACTATTAGGGGGAATTTCAGCTGGTGTCTTATGGCCCCTTGTTTCCGCTTATGCCATCCGTTTAGTACCTGCAAATTTATCAGGCCGAGCCATTGCAGTTGCCATGTCTGGTGTAACTTTAGGAATTGGTATTGGTTTACCTGTCATGACCACCATTGGAACAAAATTTGGCTGGAGAATTGAGTTTGGTCTTTTAAGCATCGTCATTTTTGTCATTGCTCTTTTGGCACAAACAATTTTACCATCTGTAAAGGGTGAAAAGAGAACCAAAGCAAATTCACCGTTTACAATCATTAAAAACAAATCCGTAGTTATTGTCTTAATTGTAACCTTCCTTACCATTATGGCTCACTATGCTTTGTATACTTATGTTTCACCCTTGGTGGATAACCTAAAGTTTAGTGGTGGAATTAATATCGCTTTATTGATTTTTGGTGTGGGTACCATTATCTCTGTTTTACTAGCTGCAAAAGTTGTGGATAATCACTTAGGTGCTTTAACCGTATTTATGTTGAGCTTAGGGTTTATTACCATGATCATGTTTATTAGCTTTAAAGGTATGAGTATTGTTGCTCACTTAGCCTTTTTATTGTGGGGTATTTCTTTCGGAGCTCTGGTCACAATCTTCCAAACCGCAATCACTAGGCAGGTTAGTAAGGGCAAAGATGTTGCCACTTCTCTTCAATCGAGTACCTTTAACTTTGGAATTGTCTTTGGAAGCTTGTTCGGTGGTTTAGTTTTAGAACGCTTCTCAGTGTTTCATATCCTTTATATCACCCTAGGTCTTCTCATCATTCCAATTCTTTTAAGCATCTTTGCGAAAAAGACATTTTATGAAACAGCCCTTTAAATTAGAAGGTTGTACTCCCTAAATTAATTGAAAAAGCCAGCCACAATCAGCATTCAAGCTGAGCGTGACTGGCTTCTTTTTATTTCTATAAAGCATTTTATTGGTTTTTTTGGACTTGTTAAAGTTTATACATAAAAAGTAACATCCATCCAGTAATTTGATTTACATAAAATCCTTAATCATATACAATATTAAAAAAGGAATAGGTAGGAAATAGCAATTAGATAAGATGAAACATAAATATAAAAGAGGGAACCTTAATCATGAAGAAAAAGTCATTTACTAATGATTATTTCAAAGAATGAAATTCCTAAAGCATTTCGATTTTTCATGTTTTTTTCAAAAATGGGGCTCTACAATATTTGGTGCTGGTGAATAATCACCAGCACCTTTTTTGTACAAAAATAGTCTTTCAATATATTTTCTAACTGTGGAAGTACTAATAAGCAAGGAAGTAACTAAAGAGCTGCCTTGTAAATCTTTAGCACATCGTCTGCCTCTAAAGGACTAAACCGTCCAAGGGTTCCGCGCACTGTGGCTTGTTTTGCCATGGTTTCTAATTTTTCTTCGCCAATTCCTACTTCTGTTAAAGTGGATGGCAGGTCTAAAGAATTAAAAAACTCTCTTGTCTTTTGAATGGCACCACGGGCGATTTCGTAGGGTTCTAGATCAGAGTCAAGCCCCCAAACGTTCACACCGTAGTCAACAAACTTATTAAGCGTCTCATCATTTAGTGCATAATCCATCCAATATGGGAATAAGATAGCAAGACCTACGCCATGAGTAATATCATAGAACGCACTAAGCTCATGCTCCATTTCATGGGCACTCCATTCTGTTTCTTTTCCATAGCTTAAAAGATTATTAATGGCTAGGCTTGAAGCCCACATTAAGTTAGCTCTGGCTTCATAATTCTCTGGCTCATCCATGGCTTTTCTTCCATAGTTGATGCAGGTTTTAAGAATCGCTTCCGCCATTCGATCTTGCAGGTAAGCTTCTTTGGTATTACTAAAATATGCTTCAAAAACATGACTCATAATGTCTGCTGTGCCTGCCGCTGTTTGATGCTTTGGTACGGAGAAGGTATAGGTTGGATCTAAAATTGAGAACTTAGGGATAATGTTAGGGTGACCCGTTCCTAGTTTTTGATTGGTTTCTAGGTTTGTGATAACAGCCCCTGCATCCATCTCCGAACCGGTTGCCGCTAAGGTTAAAACGGTTGCTATCGGCAGGGCTTTATTAATCTTGCTTGAATCTAAAACAAGATCCCAAGCATCACCCTCATAGTAATAGCCCGCTGCTATTATTTTAGAGCAGTCAATGGCACTACCACCACCCACTGCTAAAACAAGCTCAATATGATTAGCTCGACAAATTTCAATTCCTTTTCTGACACTGGTTATTCTAGGATTTGGTTCAACACCTGGCAGCTCCCAAAAACTAATCTTGTTTTCCTTGAACATAGACGTGACTTTATCATAGATTTTGTTTTTCTTGATACTGCCCCCACCATAAACTAGAAGTACCTTATCACCATAGGCTTTGATTTGATCTGCTAAAATGTTGATTTGGTCTCGACCAAAAAATATTTCTGTTGGTATTGAGTAATTAAAATTTTTCATCATTCTCTCCTTTTAAATCGTCTGTATACTGGCTAGCGACTGATTACACCTGTATGTTTTTAAAGAGTCTATCCCGTAGCTTATTGTCACCACCGAGATTCGTGCTAAGTTTTTTCTATGATTGACGTTGTGACTGTCGTTGTGATTTTCGCTATTATTTTTACTATACCATAAGCTAAATGGCAGTCAGCCACTAAATAAATTTGTTTAAAATCTTCATGCTTTGTTTCACCTTTATCTCATGAACTATTAATCTTCAGCTTAGCAGTTTAAAATTGATTATTCCTCATCTAACAGAATCATCGATTTAATGATCACTTTTACCTCAATTTGTGGTCATAACTTGAGAAGACTATATACCACTGTAAAATCAGAAAAGGACTGATTGAAGCTTCAATCAGTCCTTTTTTTGCCTTTACTTTTAATTTTAACTATCCTGAAACTCTACATTACATCAAGGGAGCAAATAACCTTAAGGCTTTGCCAGCTAGTGTCATCAACAAATTATAATTTTTAATATCCTGCTCCGTTACCCTTTGGGATTTTTTAAAGGTTTCCTCAAAATCTTTCTTGATTTCAGTGATTGCTGTCACTTCTTCCATAAATAAAGCACATTCAAAATGGTGATAAAGGCTCCTATAATCAAGGTTAATTGTTCCGACAACAGCCCTAATATCATCACTTAGGAATGCCTTAGCATGCATAAACCCAGCTGTATATTCGTAGATTTTAACACCCGCTTTCATTAGCTCATGATAATGGCTACGCGATTGAGCAAAAACAAACTTTTTGTCAGGAATGTGGGGCATAATAATCCTCACATCGATCCCTCGTTTGGCCGCAAACTGCAAACTAGTTACCATTTCACCATCTAATATTAAGTAGGGTGTCATAATATAAACATAGTTTTCAGCTCGATTGATGATGTCCATATAGATCATTTGACCCACTTTATCATCCACTAAAGGTGAATCACCAAAAGGAATCACATAACCTTTCCCTTTTTCTTTTAACGGCGCAGATTTGTATTCTTCGGTGAGATAGCTTCGATCCTTTTCACTGGCATTCCACATTTGCAAAAACATAAGGGTAAAGCTTTCTACTGATTTCCCTTCTACCATAATTGCTGTGTCTTTCCAATGCCCATAAATTTCTTTTCTGTTGATATACTCATCGGCTAAGTTCAATCCACCAGTAAAAGCCACTCGACCATCAACCACCAAGATTTTGCGGTGATCCCTATAGTTATAATGAGTTGAGAGAAAAGGTCGGATAGGCGCAAACACCTTGCTTTTAATACCTAGTTTTTCCAGCTTTTTCGTGTAGTTGTAAGGTAATAAGGCAAATTCGCACGTTCCATCATACATGAAGCGAACCTCTACCCCTGCCTTAGCTTTATCGGATAAAATCTTTAGGATTTGTCCCCACATATAACCTTCTTCCACGATAAAATATTCCATAAATATGAACTTTTCTGCTTTTTCCAGCTGAAATAGCATTTCTTTAAAAGCATCTTCACCTATGGGAAAGTATTTAGTGGAACAGTTTTCATATACCGGAAAACCAACCGCCTGTTCCGTGTAATGAGCTAGATTGAATAGCCCTTTTTTATCTTGTTCTAAACGTACCATCAAATCCTCTTGATCTGATAAGTCGGCTTCTGTTTCTTTAATAATTCGTTTCAATCGTTGTTTAAGAGTTCGATGGCCAATGTCTGTTTGTATGAAAACATAAAGTAATCCACCGAAACCTGGAACTAGAACGATTAAAGTCACCCAGGATAATTGCACGCTGACATTATGCTCTGAATTGATCACATAAATTACCATTAAGACTGTAAACGCTAATATAGTACCCACTGCATAGGGCATTAGGCTCTCTAAAAAACTAAACACTGTAAATAGAGCCACAACTTGCACTAGTAAAAGGCCTATCACAATTCCTGTTCTGCCAAATAATATTCTAAACATCCCTTTTTTACTTTTCTTTAACAACAAAATTTCATCTGGTCTTTTTATGCTCATCTTTTATCCTTTTTGCTACTTATTCTTTGTTTTAATGATTTTTTATTTTTTTGAGACGAATTTATCATTTTTTTTACATTTTGAGGTGGATTGGATGGTCCCTTTCTTGCATTCACATCTTTTCCCTTATACTTTTGAAATTCTTAAGATCTAAAATGTCCATTCTTCATCTCATATGTAAAACTGAGATCAGTAAATATACAAACAGTTTACAATAACTAAACGGAAAACTTTTCAATTGATAATTTTTTAAGTTTATCCACTTGCTCTTGAGTTCCTAAGACTACCATAATATCCCCCTCTTGCAACAACATATCTGACTTCGGATTAAAAATCCAATTATCTTCTACTTTAGTTCTAATTGCAAGAACAATTAGTCCAGTTTTTTGTGGGATTTGGGCTTCCCTCAAGCTTTTATCTTTAATGAAGGATTTCTTCTCCACAGTAACACTTTCCAAGTCTAACACCACGTCACCAGCGTGGGTCATCACATCCAAAAAGGAGATGACAGCCGGCCGTAGGATCAATGCTGCCATTCGATTCCCACCAATTTCATTGGGTGAGATTGTGTTGTTAGCCCCAGCTCGCATAAGTTTTTTATCAGCATGCTCCTCAATAGCTCTCGAGACAATATATAAATCACTATTTTTCGATCTTGCCGTTAAAACTGTATACACATTATCAGCGTCATTTGGCAGCGTCGATATGAGACCTTTCGCATAAGTAATTCCTGCTCTTTCAAGAACATGTTCATCTGTAGAATCTCCTTGAATTACCATTAGATTATCTTCCACTAACGCTTTAATTTTTTCTTCATCTTTTTCAACAACGATAAATTATACCTTTGACTTTTTAAATTGTCTGATTGCATTTAAGCCGGTTTCTCCAGCTCCACAAATAATATAATGATTCCTTAATTTAAATATATCTTTATTCATCCGCTTCATCCTCCAAGCCAGTCTTAGGTCTCCTTCTAATAACGAACTCACAATACTGGAAAATAAATAACCCACAGTACCTAAGCTTACAAAAATAAGAAATATCGAGAACATTTTTGCTTCATTGTCCATTTGGGCAACTTCAGCGTATCCAACTGTGGAAACCGTGATGACCGTCATGTAAAGAGCGTCTAAAAAACCAATTTCCAATAAGATTTTATAACCAAAGGTGCCTAATAATAGCAAAAATAATACCAAAGAGGCAATAAATCTAAGCTTTTTCTTACCTTCAAAAATCTCACCCACTTCCTTTTGTTCAATTATACTTCAAAGGACTCATAAATATGACCTTCCACTCAATCTTTCTGAAAATGCCTATTAGCCAATTACAAATCATAAGTTTAAATCCTTCGCTAAATTCCCCGCCGTCCGGCTCAGCTTAAGAGTTTTCTTTTTATATTTACTGAGCAGAGCTAATCTAACCCCCTGTTTTACAAAAATTAAAAGTTAAGTCCAAGTTTCTTCCAAATCTTTTTTAAACCTCTTCTAAATTAACTTAAAATTTCTTTCAAGCCTCTTTCAAACCTTTTTAGACCTTTTCAAACCTCTTCAAACTTCTTCAAACCTCTTCAAACCTCTTCAAACCTCTTCAAACCTCTTCAAACCTCTTCAAACCTCTTCAAACCTCTTCAAACCTC
>LFRM01326961.1_pt1 | contig 20990 bp, 20 predicted proteins | sample 618341 | NCBI WGS metagenome assembly LFRM01 (sample SAMN03654438, study PRJNA283298) | anaerobic digester metagenome | isolation source: pool of bioreactors CSTR01a, CSTR02a, and CSTR03a thermophilic anaerobic... | place: Denmark: Kgs. Lyngby | collected 2014-05-21 | reverse complement strand
TTAAAAAGACAGATACAGGGGAAATACTTTTTTCAAAAACCCAGAGTATCTTGACGCTATCTATACTAAATTATTATTTGACTTTCTATAGGAAAATTTCATATAATCAACATGGATTGCCATGGGACAAAGAGTTCCGACATTCATTGGATTGCCGGTTTTTTTATAGGAGGTAAGTAATGTTTTACAAGTATGAAACCCATCTTCACACTTCTGAAGTAAGCAAATGCGCCCACAATACGGGAGCTGAGATGGCCAGAGCTTATAAAAAGGCAGGTTACACAGGCATTTTTGTAACCGACCATTTTTTTAATGGAAACTGCGCTATTCCCAGAGAACTGGGCTGGAAACAGAAAGTGAATTTATTTATGCGAGGCTATAAAAGTGCAAAGGAGGAAGGAGAAAAGCTGGGTTTGGATGTTTTTTTCGGTTGGGAATTTACATTAAGGCCTTATGCAGCCGACTTTTTAACCTATAATCTGGACAAGGAGTTCCTGCTTGCCCATCCGTATATTGACAGATTCCCCCTTAAAGAATATTCTGAGCTTGTGCGGAAAAACGGCGGCCTGCTCATTCACGCTCATCCATACAGGGAGGCGGAATATATTCTTTATCCTCCAAGGCCCAAACCCCATCTGGTCGATGGAGTGGAGGTTAATAATACCGCATCGAATTCCCCTGACAATAACAATCATCTGGCATGGAGACTAGCATTAAAACATCCCTACCTGATACGAATATCAGGTACGGATATTCATACTACCGAATTTGCAGGTCTCGGAGGTGTAGCCTTCCGTTACCGGATAAAGGACAGCCAGCATTTTGTGGACGCTTTAAGAGCCGGAGATGCATATTTGATAATCGACGGCAAAATCACCGACAGGGAAGGAAAGCCGATAGAAGAAGTGGTATAGTTAAACTGCAGATGCTATCTATAAACTTAATGATAAGACCGTTAAAATTCGGTCACAATATAATCTGACAGGTAAGAATAGCATTGCATAGGGGAAGAAGTGAGGAATCTTATGAAGTTGAACAGAGGCATATTATACTTTTTATCGTTGTTGCTTATATTAATGATATTATTTGGATGCCGCAACATCGACGCCCCATTGGATTTCGAAAATACAAATAATGAACGGGGGACGGAGATTTTGAACAATGAAAAGATGCAGGACCGATCTTCAGACTTCACCTCACCAAAACCCTCAAGTATACATGCATCTCCATCTGCCCCACCAACAATAAGATATGTTGAACTGAACAAAGCCGGATCTCAGCTCAACATTCGGGAAACACCATCCCTCACTGGCAACATCGTAGGTACACTGGAACACGGAGACAGCGTGAAAGTTATAGGCAGGCAGAATGGATGGGCAAAGATTGAATTTAATCAAACTATCGGTTACGTCAACGTCAGCTATTTGGCAGACGAAGAACCCTCCGAAATGATGTCATCACACGAAAGTATTTATCCAGATGAAATGCATATAATTGTGTACAAGAAACAGCGCTCTCTCGAGCTTTGGAATGGCGACGAACTGGTTGGCAAGTACAACATTGATTTGGGTTTTAATCCAATTGGACACAAAGAAAAAATGGGAGACGGGAAGACTCCTGAAGGAGCTTATTATATATGTGTTAAGAATCCCAACAGTAAATATTATCGCTCTCTTGGTTTATCGTATCCGGGAATTTCAGATGCCGAAAGGGGTCTGGACTGCGGCCTTATTACACAGGATGAGTATGACAGGATCGTTAAAGCAATAAATACGGGAGGAATACCACCTTGGGACACTCCCCTTGGCGGACAAATAATGATCCACGGCTCAGAAAACGAATCAGCCCATGTTTTCGTACCCAAATCCGACTGGACGGAAGGGTGTATTGCAGTAGACAATGGCGTGATGGATATTCTATGGGAGCATTGCAAAGTGGGTACTCAGGTATTCATTTTTCCCTGATTATTTTTGAACTGCAGGAACTTCAGCATCCGTTGTTCAGACTTGCAAAGACAATCTTTACCAAACATATGAAGATGTTTTGCATATTCTTTTGATATTCCTGCTTGCATCATATTTCTTGCTTATACCTCTCTCTAACACCCTAATCTAAACAATATCAAGGAAACTAAAAGAGGCTGTAATTGCTACAGCCTCTTTAATTTACCCCTGCCTTCGGTTATATTAATCAACTTGAGTAGTCAGGAAGATAGGCAAAGTCATATGTTCAATCTGATCCAAGAGTTCTTCAAGTTCGTCTATATGTCGGTCTTCGTCGTTGAGAATTTGTACAAGGATATCCTTGGTTGCGTGGTCGCCTACCTCAGCAGCAAGCGCAATTGCATCATTATAAGCCTTGATTGCCCTTTCCTCTGCAGCACGATCATATTCAATTTGTTTTGGGACGTCCTCTCCAATGTGAATATTATTTAATTCAGTCACGATAGGTTTTCCGCCAAGGAACAGAATCCTGCCGATAAGCTTTTCGGCATGTCTCATTTCGTTTATTGACCGTTTCTCAAAAGCTTCATGTAACTTGCCATAGCCCCAGTCCTCGCACATTTCTGCGTGTACAATGTACTGATTGATGGCCGCAAGCTCGTCCGCAAGCAAAGCATTCAACGTTTCAATAAGCTTTGGATTACCCTTCATAAGAATACTCCTTTCTTTTAAATATTTTTAAATACTATTAATATTTCTGTCTGTTTTTTAGTCCTTCTGAAATTTTCCCCTATCCTTGTTGCATCAACTCAAAGCGAAATAAAGTACAAATTTTCATGTATATTCGGATATTATGATCTTACAGTTATATCTTACCTTTTTTTGTTCTTTTTATCAAGCAGTATTTACATAGACTTTTATTATCTGCTGCTTCATTTACTAAATTATAGGGTTGAAAGTACATCTTTTCCCCGCTCATACCGAAGATTACAATCTTTTTCATATTCACCCCCTTTTCCCATCCGTTTTTTATCTATTGCAAATAACTCCTCAGATGTAATATCTTTTTTATAATCATTACATGTCCTACTTCATGTTAAATACTTATTCTCCCCTTTTACATCTAAATTCGTGCAATTAAAGCATGTAATGCCTTGCCAAAAACTCGATAGCTTCTTTTTCATCAAGCGGTTTGCTGATGAGATATCCCTGTATTTTATCGCAGCCGTGTTTTTCCAGATACTGCAGCTGGATATCATGCTCAACTCCCTCAGCAATTGTACAATGCCCCAGCTTATGCGCCATAGAAATGATGTCGCAGGTTATTGCCTTATTCATATCGGCATTTATCAGACCATCAATGAAATACTTATCTATTTTCATGCAATCCACTTCTAACTCTTTTTCTCTGTACAGAGAGGAATATCCAATCCCAAAGTCATCTATGGCTATTTGGAAACCGGCTTTTCTGAGTTTTTTAATTACACGGTTTATGTTTTCACAATCGGAAGCAATGATCGACTCGGTAATTTCAATATCAATTTTCTTCGGGTTGACCTGCATCTCCTTCATCAGTTCTAACACTCTGCTTACAAAATCCGGATTCAATAGCTGAATTACAGATATATTGATTGAGATGCCTATTTCATCGTATCCAAGTACCTTGAGCTTGTTTAAAAAACCAAATGCTTTGACCATTATCTTTTCGCCAACCGGAATAATAAGCTTTGTTTTTTCGGCAATCGGAATGAATTCTGAAGGCGACACCAGGCCGAGCTTCTCCGTTCTCATTCTGGCCAAAGCCTCAAATCCAACGTTCGAACCGGTTCTTAATTCCATAATCGGCTGATACTGCAAAAACAGCTCATCATTGGTGTTTATATCCTCAGCTATAGCATTGAGAGCTTCCACAATATCCCTTTCACGATTAACCGAGGCTTCCAATTCTTCGTCATAAAAACAAATTTCAAAATCCCTTCCATACAGGCTGATGGATTTTTCTGAAGCAATCAAAAGCCTATTCAGAAGCAATTCAATATCGGCATCATCCTGGTTCCGTTCTATTTCGAGAATCCCAATTCCACCGCCAATTCTTTCGGTTGCCAATAAGGAGCCCAGTGTTTCAGCAACAATATTACTGAAATTAACAAGTTCATTCTTATCTTTGTAGTCAAAGAGATAGAAAATAAAGCTATTCTCGCGCGGGTAGAAAAGAAGCCGATTATCTGTGCAATGCCGGTTAAGAGCATCAGCAATCATTTTTATCAGATTCTGAGTATACTGAAAACCGTAATTAAGTGTTATCAGTTGAACAGTATTTAAGTTGATGCCTATCAGGGCTTTGTTCACATTTTTCTTTAGCCTGATATCCTTTTCAAGCAACGACACCAAATAGTCCCGATTATACAGGCCCGTCCATCTGTCGTGTTCATTATTGTATTTTAAGGTATCTGCAATGGCCTTTTGTTCCGATATATCAAGAATTATCCCTTCCAGCGCTTCAATTTCACCATCATCGTTATATATACCCTGCCCCCTCTCAAGAACCCATTTCCGTTGGCCGGAAGCAGTTATAATCTCATATTCATAATTAAACGTCTCCTTATTTGTAAGCACTCGCTCCCATTCATTCCATATGCGTTCACGATATTCTGGAGCAATCAGATCGTTATAGGACAGATCTCTGTTGTACAGGAGACTTTCCGGCGGATATCCCGTAAGGTTATAGCAGCCCTGGGGAACATACAGCATTGTCCAATTGTGATCGTAGTTGCATCTGTAAGCAAGCCCCGGAAGGTAGGAAAGAAAAACAGACTTACTGCGCTCGCTCTCATACAACACTTTTTCAATTGCTTTATATTTGGTGATATCCTGGATAAGGAAGATATGACTCCATTTCCGATCATCTGATAAAAATAACAGAGCAGCTATCTTATGGACCCAGACAATCGAACCATCCGGTTTGATATACCGCTTATCAATGGAGTACGTTTCGTTTTGCCCTGATTCCAGCCTCCTATAGTTTTTCATATCCTCTTCCAGATCATCCGGATGAGTTATCTTTGCCCAGCCTAAAGAAACAAGTTCTTCTTTTGTTCTCCCAACAATACGCTCAAACGCCGGATTGATTTTTACGGTGGTTTCATCACAAGCTTTCGGGTAAGGATCATATGAGACTGCAATACCGACAGGCAGTTGATTGAAAATTATATCAAAGTTAATCAGCTGCTGCTCCTGCATTCTTTGAGCACGCATCAGCGCAACATGAACATCAATTCTGGTTTTCAGCAAATCTTTGCGAATCGGTTTACGTATATAGTCGACAGCACCAAGTTTAAGCCCTTTCAGTTCATCCTCCAATCTGTCGGATTCGGTCATTACTATTGTGTGCAGGTTCTTAAACCGCTCATCTCCTTTTAGAGATTCAAAAATTTGAAAACTATTCATGTTGTGCGGGTTTAAATCGAGCAAAAGCAGATTTATCCCGTCGTGCTCCTCAAGCACACGCATTGCTGAAATTCCGTCGCTAGCGATTAATACGCAGTATTTGTTCAATGCATTTTGAATGCACATTCTATCTGCCGCCTGGTCGCTGACAACCAAAATCTTAATCAGCACTGCTGATCCTCCCCATAAGCTTTGATATTCTATATGTGCAATCCTTTATTCGTAATTCTTTTTTACGCCATGAATCGGACAGGGGAAATCTGACTCCATCTTTTGCAGACTGTCCCATATCCCAATATCCTTCCGGCTCCCTGTTTTTATTTAACCACTCAACCACAAACCCAAGCTTCTCTTTACATCCCGGGTTCTTGTACCTCGATAACAGCTCAATAGCAGCAAGATATCTGCTGGCTTCTTTTGATTTAAATTCCTGAGGTAATACGGATAATTGTCTTTCATATATATAATAAATACCCAATTTATTCTGAAGTACACAATCAATTAAGGACAATGCCCCACCTAGTCATTTCTTTGCATTATACTGCTGGTGAAGCTGACGAATATGTTCAGCCTGTTCCGGAACAGGCCCGTCTACAACTGTATCACGAATAACATCCTGAGCGGAATACACTCAAGCGGCCTGAAGTCCATAGCTTTATAGAACCTCCATGTAGATGTGTAATTCTCACCAGGATTGGATCCATCCAGCGTTTAACCTGCAAAAAACATAACCGTGTTTCCTGCAGCATTTTATAGCACTGCTTAACAGCATCTTTCCGATATCTATTCTGTGATAATACGAGATAACGCCCATTACATATATCTCCGCTGCATACTGGCTATTTTCTTTTATAGCAATAAAGCCAACAGCTTCTGAATGCAAAGATACAGTAAAGAAAGGCATAATACTGCTATTTTGCTAATATCATATTGAAATATCATATTGAAACTATGGGATGAATTAAGCGAGGCACTGGACAAATTTGATCTTTCCAATGTTAGGTTGTATGTAGAAGACAAGAACAGCTATAATGAAACATCGCTTCAGCAGGAAACCATCGAAAAATATACAAAAGATGATTTTCTTAAGAAAGTCTATATGACCCCCGAAAACTTTGACACCCTGATATCGCTGTTGAAGAACAAAAAACATTATTTGGAATCTGATTTATACAATAACCGCCTCAATTCCCAATACATCACCTATTATCTTAATGGTGGATGCATGATGGCCTACACCCAGCGCAAAATGGTGGGTAGGACCCTCTGCCAGCCATCGCTTTAGGAAGGTTACCGCATCGGGCTTGAAGTAACCCCTGGTATTGGTGTTGCCCGTTGGGGGTATAGGGCCTGCAACTGATTCTCCTTCGGCAATTATAAACTTGAATTTACCATCGTATTTAACACCTATCCCAAGCATGGTTATCGGTCCTTCTTTTATTTTGAACTCCACCGACGCACCCGAACCGGGCTTTCCGTGATACTTTTTCAAGCTTCTCAATACAGGCCGCTCGCTGGCTATATTGATATGATGGGGACCATCATGGCCTACCAAAATAAAATCTTCATTAAAATCTATCGGATGAAACTCCGCAAAGCTTCCCCCAATTCCAAGGCTGTCCATTATCAACATGGCAACACAGGTTTTTAGATCCAGCTCTCCGCACATGGGAAAGCCTGCAGCACACAGAAGGGAATTGCCCACGGTAAAGTTTGTAACCAGCTCACGCATTTCAGAACCTTCTTCGGCTTCGTAGTAATATGCCATACCATCGAGTTTCTTCTCTTCTATAAAACGATCCAGGGCAACCGCCACTTTGGCGGATATATACAGATCTTCCGGTCTGAGCTTTTCGGTTATGGGATCCGATTTAGGATCCGGTATATCAAAAAAGCATAAAATCTGCCTGCTTTTTTCCTCTATCTCTTCATCAGTAACTTTTTTGTAATGCTTCATCACATCATCGGGTTCAACCTGTACAATGTGAATACCAAACTGCGCTGTAAAGGCGGTGGGATCGGTATGCATGTCCAGCATGGCTTCCAAAACATGTCCCATCTGACCTATTCGGGCTCCCTTAATTTCGTGCAACACGCATGCAATTCTGCACCATTCATCTATTTCGGCTCTAGCCTTCGGATCATCGTAAAGAGTACCTATTATGGCTGGCGGCACTTTTTTCCCCATCCTTACAGATACACCTGCAAATTCGGGCAGCGAGCATATATTGTCGTTAGCAAGCTGCATGTATGTACTGGCCTTTGTGTAATCCAAAGCTTTTCTTGGCTGAAGGGCAACCAGAACAATGGGGATATCCAGTTCCCTTTGAATGATACCCCATGTGGAACTGGTAGCATATGTCAGCATGTCGCAAAATATCAGGTCTAAGTTGGCAGCTTTCATTTGCTCTACAACTTCATAGGATCTAAAGCTGTTGTCCACCATCCCAAAATTTATAACTTCCACATCGTTCTGTTTTATCATACTTTCAAACTCTTTCATATAGCCAATAAGCTCATCGTATAGCCCCTCAAATTGATGCCAATAGGTGTGATGACCCACACCGAAAAGACCAATTCTTGCCGTGCGCTTCTTCCGCCGTTCTATAAGCATTTTACAATACCTCCCACAACCACATGCAGGTTTTATTTGATATTCAACAATTCTCATATCACTAAATTAACTATTTTCTAAGATTGTTATACCAGACGTGCACATTCCACATCTCAGCATCGTGGAGGGGTTTGCCGACAATATCCAAAACCCCTTTCTTCCTGGTATCCGCAAGCATCGCATCATGAGTGCCCGTGCCTTCATCTATCAGATGTCTTTTAAAATTCCCCTTTCCGTCGTTTTCAAAGATCAAAAGGCGTGGAGGCCTGATCTTATACCTCCTTTTCTCATCCGCAACACCTATTTCGCCAACAAAGATGTCTAAATTACCGTTGCCCAATATATCTCCCAACTGGAGGGAATGAGCATCAAGCAGATTATCCTCCAGCACATGTTCCTCCCACATGTCAGTTATGTCATCTTTGGGTTTAAACCAAGCCAGCTTACCCCCCTGGGTCTTCCCATAAATGACGGGATCTCCTTCGGACAGAACTATTTCGTTTCTGCCGTCACCGTCCATATCTCCCACTGCACACTTGCATGCCAGGTAACCGGATGCAAACTTATATCTAACCCAGCCTATTCCGTTATATTTGTACCAATGGGTACCACATATAAGTTCATTAATGCCGTCGCCATCAATATCGCCTATCGCAAGCCCTTCTTCCGGCTGGAATCCCGTTGAACTGCTCGGATTAGGCTCCGATTTTCCCTCGGCTATGATCTGCACATTCGGCCAAGGACTTACGGTAGGATCTTCCGGGATAGGTATATAGTATATTCTTGTCCCCTTTCCGGTACGCTGGTTGGTAAAGATCAAAACCTTCCGCCCGTCTCCCGTTATATCTCCCACTATCGTATCGTGTATCTGGGTATGACCGGTTTTAATTATAAGCCTTTTTGTCCATTTTTCATCTGTCCTTCCCCTATTCTCCCACCAATATACGCCATCCCCTCCTGCATTGTTGCCGCATATCAAGTCAGGCAATCCGTTTCCGGTCAAATCCACTAAAGAGCCCCCGCATTCAAGATTGGTAACACAATCGTCTATAATGTGCATCTCCCATGCACTGATCTCACCACTGTTTTCAAACCATACCAGCCTTCCGTTTACAGCGCCTATTACAACATCATCGAAACCATCACCGTTAATGTCTCCTACAACTGAAAGGGCATTAAACCTGGCATTTGGGATATCATCGTTTACCCTTCCAATAACCTTCTTTGTAAATAAATGTTTTGACATATTCATTCCCCCTATCAATAAACCTCTTATGCAACAACCTTCTTTCCACACCCCATCAATATAATTAAATCAAAACATCCATAGCACTTCTGTCTTCTCTTTATCGCCGGCTGAATTTTCTGTTAAGTTCACAACCACTGCTTCTCCCTGAATCCGAAAACAGCGCGGGTAAACCGTTCTGTAATTTTTTGAGGTCGGGTTATAGCAGCTCCGATGACTACAGCATAAGCCCCCAGCTCCAAAGCCTTTACCGCCTCCTGAGACGTCCATATCCTCCCTTCCGCAATAACGGGAACATCCACAGCTTTGGAAAGACGTTCAACCAGCTCAAAGTCCGGTCCTTCTATCTGAGGACTGTACGGGGTATAACCCGAAAGAGTAGTGGAAATCATGTCAACTCCTAGTTCCTCAGCCATTAACCCCTCTTCATAGGTTGAAATATCAGCCATAATAATGGTTGTAAAATTCTCCCGGATCTCTCTTATAAAGTCTTCGGTGGTTTTGTTCGCCGGTTTTAATCGCTTTGTACAATCAACAGCCACAATATCGGCTCCGGCTTTGATTACTTCTTCCACTTCTTTCAACGTAGGCGTGATATAAGCTTCTGAATCGGCATATTGTACTTTATAAATTCCTATCAGGGGCAAATCCACCTCTTTTCGTATGGCACGAATATCCTGGGGATAATTTGCCCGAATCCCAACCGCTCCACCTTCTTTAGCCGCAATTGCCATCCTGGCCATAATTTCAGCCCCATAAAGCGGTTCATGTTCCAATGCCTGGCAGGATACAATAACACCTTTATAGATCTTCTTCAATATCTCTTCCTTGCTCATAAAATCGCCCCTCCTTTGCTTCAACTGTTACTCTTTTTCCCTGCACCACTCAGGCTCAATAATTGTTCCCTGTTCTATCAGCACGGATTGAAGCCTTTCAATGTTCAGACAACTGAAATCACCTTGGTTTTCCTGGCACAAGAGGGCAGCAGCTGTTCCCGCAGCCTGGCCGGTTACAGCACAGGGGGGAATAACCCTCATTATATCCCAGACATCCCCATGTGCAGAAATGCATCGTCCGGCAGCCACTAGATTTTTTACTTTCGTCCCTATCAAGCTTCTAAAGGGTATGTAATATATAGGCCCTCTCTTTCTCCAGTCCCCCGTCATTCCTATTGTATCTTTAAAATAGTATCTTTCATGACGTTCATCCATGGTAACCTGTCCCTCCAGCCTTCTGGTCATACGAAACTGGGGTATCGCCGGAATTAACAGAGGATATATACTATCGTTCCCTCTCGTTTTTCGTAACTCATGGATCCTTTCAAGTATGAATTTTCTTGCATCTATGTTTAAAGCATTGACGTCCCTCCAATCATCTCCCGCATACGTCCTGCTTTCTGGAGGCGTTGGTTCATACAGCGGATCGGACAGTTTATGCAGCTCAATCCTATTTCCATCATACGAATAAAACCATCCAGCTCTCCTGTTTGTATCAACCGAAACGGTCTTTTCCCCGGATACATAGCAAACATCCGCATCGCCGGTCGCATCAACAACCGCATTGCACCGGATGGCACTTCTACCCCCCTTATTCTCTACTATCAATGCCTCTATTCGATTGCCATCCATAACCACGCTGCAAAACCTGGTATCATAAAAAATTGATACCGAATTTTCCAATAACAGCTCTTCCATTGAAATAGCAAAAGAGGCTGCGTTAAATTCCAACATATAACGGATTTCTTTTCGTTGGGATACATCCCCTCCTTCCCTCCAGCAATCCGGGATCCGGCCCGGCCCATACTTTATAGAAACCTTTAGCAGTTCCTCGCCAATCCCCCCTATAACCTGATTCCCCATTCCGTCGCAGAGGGGCAGGTATATGACTACCAATCCCAAAGTAGCCAAACCGCCAGGCATGTTTTCTTTTTCTATCAAACACACTCTGGCCCCATTTCTTGCAGCAGCAAGGGCAGATGCAACCCCCGCTATTCCACCTCCTACCACCGCAACGTCAAAGGTGCCGATGACCGTAATCCTTCTCTCTTTTTCAATGATCATGCTCGTTCATCTCCTTCTAATAAGTTTACCCGACAGGTCCATGCTCCCTTATGAGTTTATCGAAATTATGATATAAATAATGCCCTTCCCATTCTATCCTAACTTCCTCGGGCTTCCTGGGAATCCGCCCGTAAGGAGAAATCAGCCTGGGATATTCCATGGGTAACTGCTCTCCATCTACCGTAAACCCCTTTCCATATGCCACCTTATATAGATAATTTCCCTTATAAACCAGCATTTTGGTCGTTTCATTAAATTCTATCTCCCTGGCTTTCATCTCACGAACAAAGGATGTAAAATCACCGAACCGGGCTGCCGGCCGGTAAGGGAGCTGTTAGTAAAAACCTTATCGGGATATAACTGACCAGCCAGAAATGCTTCTGATGCGAATAAGATCTGATGATTCTCCGATCAAAAACACATATTATCATCACCGGGCTCATCCATAAAATATCTGAAGTTAAACGTGGCCTCTTCCATAAGAGCAACCGTTTTTTCACTCATTAAATGCCGATAGCTATATAAACACCACAAAACGGTTGCCAAACTAAAATCTGCACAGTCCAGCCGTAGATTTATATATTCGCACAGATCATGAATTGGACTTTCGTCAACCATTTTCCCCTGATCCAGCAATTTTATGTCTGAAAAACTCTTGGGTCTCATTTTTATTTTCATATCTGGTTTCATATGAACTTCACCATCCTCAATTGTCATCTGAGGGGCATCCGAAGGCGAGAAATTCCTGACGATATAGGGAATGAAAACAAGCGGGCAGTTTTGTGCGGAATTCTTCACAGGTTTATATCAATTTCCATATGGATGAAAGCAAAAATTTATTGATTTGTTTAAAACCTTATGAACCAACCGATAATATGTTGCTGTGTATATTCTAGTCTCAGAATATATTGCGATTATAAAAGATTATAATAAAATTAACAAAGCCTTGCAAGTACCTAAAATTAAGCCTGTATCCGCTATCTCTGCAGCATTATCCCTGCAAGTGTTTTTTCACTAGCAGCATCTGGCGGAAAGATGGTTTGCAATATTCTTTCATGTTTTATATAATTATAGTTACAGTATGATTGATTCCTCACATCAAGCACAGAAGGTAAAAAACAAACAGACATACATGTGGCTTATCTTTATGATTTACAAATAATATTAACTTTATATATAAAAAGGGGGAGATTTGATAGCAATGGCAAAATACTGCGTTTCCACTGACTCGGGTTGTGATCTGCCGGCAACCTTTTGCGAAGAGCGGGGCATTTATGCCTATCGCATGAAATACACCATTGGAGACGAAACATACACCGATCAGATGAATCCGGAGGACAGTATCACCTTCTATAATAGGATGAGAAAAGGCGACGTGCCCCGTACCAGCCAGATGACACCTCAGGAGTTTATAGATTATTGGTCTACACTTTATGAAAAATTCAAATTGCCCATAGTCCATATTGCCATGGGGAGCGGCATATCGGGTACATATTCCAATGCAGTAATCGCAAGAGACATGTTCCTGGAATCGCATCCGGATGCCAAGATCTTTGTTGTCGATTCTACCCTGGCGTCTATTGGTTACGGAATGCTGAGCATTTGGGCTGCTGACATGCGGGATGCCGGAGCAACGCCCGAAAAATGTGTTGAATGGTTGGAAAAAAACAAAATTTTGATTAACACTTACTACACTTGCGATGATCTTAAATATCTTTACCGCAGCGGACGGGTAAGCAGAGTAGGGGCTGCCGTAGGCACGGTCTTAAATATAAATCCAATTCTCAATCTTGATAAAGAAGGCCATCTCATTGTACAGGAAAAAGTAAGGGGGAGAAAAAAGGCATTAAGGCGGATATATGATATTATACAGGAGCGTGTAGTCGACCCATCAAATCAAACGGTATATATCTGTCATTCTGACTGTAACAGCGAAGAGGTTAAAACCTTTTCTGAAACGCTGATAAACAGAATCGCGTTTAAGGATTCCTTCATCAGTTATATAAGCTCAACCATAGGTTCACATTGCGGTCCCGGTTTAATTGCCGCATTTTTCGTCGGCAAAGCAAGATTTTAGTGGCATTTTAAAGTTTTTATATTGACTTTTATATACCTTATGTCTATACTTAGGTTAGGTGTTCCTTGAAAAAACACATTATTGATGTGTAACGATAGAGGTGCGGTCCTATACGAGTAATCTGTTATATATGGCTTGGCACAGTAACAGATGAAAAGATAGACCGCCGAAGTATCGGTTATCTGCCAAGAGGTACCGGTGCTGGGCTGCTGCAGAATATGTAGCAGACTGTCACTTTGTTCAAAGTGGAGAGCTATCGTGTATTGGATACAAGCATGAGACGCTCTATGTCTCATGCTTTTTTGCTAATATAACATTAAAAAGCAAGGAGGTTTATTATGCATCGGAAAAAAATATTGATTCTGCTGCTTGTTACGGCTGTAGTATTCGTGGTACTGGCATGGCCGGCTTTTGCCGAAGAAGCAGCTGAAGAACATCAGAGTATTGTATACAATACAATATGGTCACTAGTACCACCGGTTATTGCTATTGTTCTGGCTCTCATTACCAAGGAAGTTTACAGTTCTCTCTTCATAGGTATCGTAAGCGGCGCTTTGCTGTATGCAAACTTCAATCCACTCAATGCCTTTGATGTAATGTTCTCGGAAGGTTTTATACCGGCACTTGCCGACAGTTGGAACGTTGGTATCCTGATTTTTCTGGTTGTCTTAGGCACAATTGTATGCCTTATGAACAGGGCGGGCGGCTCTGCAGCATACGGAGAATGGGCAGCCAAAAAGATCCGTTCCAGAAAAGGAGCTATGCTGGCCACCTTCGGACTTGGTGTATTAATATTCGTGGACGACTACTTCAACTGTCTTACCGTTGGAAACGTAATGAGACCTATCACCGACAAACACAGGGTTTCCCGGGCTAAATTAGCCTATCTTGTTGATGCCACAGCCGCACCCATCTGCATGATTGCTCCCATATCTTCCTGGGCTGCTGCCGTTGTAGGCGTTGTTGAAGGCTATGATGGCTTTGAGCTTTTTATTCGTGCCATACCCTATAATCTATACTCTCTTCTCACAATTGCAATGATCATCTTCATAACCTTAAAGAATATTGAATATGGCCCCATGAAAATCCATGAACGCAACGCCGTATTGTATGGAGATCTCTATACCACCCCTGACCGTCCCTTTGAGGGGCAGGACGGTAAAGTATCTGCCGGAAAAGGAAAGGTTATTGATTTAGTTATACCCGTACTCATTCTTATAGTATTGTGCATACTAGGCATGCTATACACCGGCGGTATACTTGAAGGCGAGAATATTATAAACGCCTTTGCAAACTGCGATGCTTCTTTGGGTCTGTCATTAGGTTCTTCCCTTGCGCTAATTATCATCATCATATATATGATGGCCCGGAAAGTTCTGACCTTCAATGAATGCATGGAATGCTTCCCTGAGGGATTCAAAGCCATGGTACCCGCCATACTGATTCTAACCTTTGCCTGGACATTGAGCGGCATAACGGGTCTCCTTGGCGCCGATGAGTATGTCAGCGGTATCTTTAAAGGTGGTTCAGCAAATCTCTTATTTTTACTGCCTGCTTTGGTATTTGCCGTAGCTGTTGGCATGTCCTTCTCGACGGGTACATCCTGGGGAACCTTCGGTATACTTCTGCCGATAGTGACAGCGATAGAAGGTCTGGGGGGCGAACTGCTTATTATTACGGTTTCAGCCTGTCTTGCCGGTTCCATTTGCGGGGACCACTGCTCGCCTATATCTGACACCACCATAATGTCCTCTACCGGAGCCATGTGTAACCACATAAACCATGTACAAACCCAGCTTCCCTATGCATTGACCGTGGCGGCCGTATCCTTTGTAGGCTATATCATTGCAGGTTTTGTCCATTCAGCTTGGATAATACTTCCTGTATCGCTTGTCATGATGCTGGCTGTTCTTTACTTGATCAAGCTGCTGACACCGGATAAAGAGGCAGCATTAAACGGCAAAGCTAACGCTTAAAAAACGTTCATTGCACAAAAAGCCTTTCATCCCACCGGTTAAAAGGTGAGATGAAAGGCTCATTTTATTTGGCAAGTCGGATCGTTTTCTATTGGTCAGCCTCAGAAGTTTATTTATATGGCGGCTCCCCAATAGGGTTTCTATCATAATTTCTTTCAACAACATGGGTTTAACAACATGGGAATTTATCAATGATAAACAGAAAACCCTCTTCATTTACGGGAAGGAAGGGGTTATAAGGCAGCCCCGGCTGATATGCTGCTTACCTCTTCAACCAAGCCCTCTTTATTATCCGGCTGCACACGATAGGCAACGTACAAATTGCCTAAAGAGAGTACGGTCCCCAAAATGAAAACCCAATGGCTTCCCCAGTTTGCCCAGACATACCCTCCCGCAATGGCTGCTAATATAGATGACACATGATACAGGCTGGTTCCCATGGATAACGTGGATGTAACGTCATCCTCACTCTGTGCTATTGAACGCAAATAAACCGACTTGACCATATTGATCTGCAACGACAGCCTATCCAGGACAAATAGCTGATATATCAGCCAAACGGTGGCTCCTTGACCTGGAAGAATATTTGAATTTATACCCCATACCGCCAAGCCGTATACAGCATAAACACCTATAAATGAAAAGGCATCAATATACATCATGCGCTTTATGCCGAAGCGATCCAGCCACTTTCCAACTAAATTCATAAAAAATATGCAGGCAAAACCAACTACAATTGAAAGCAATGCTATGGTATCGGTCTTCTTCATCAACAGATCAACAATAACCCATGTACCATATACACCTGTAACCTGTTTCTGGATTCCGAACAATATAGCAAGGATGTAATAGCCACCATACTGTCTTCTAAAGACCAGCTTTGTTTTGTATGAAGCCAATTTTTGGGGTTTAACCAGCCGAATCATAAAGGCATTTACAACCATTGCACATGCAAAGAATATCGCAGATACGACGAATATCCATTTAACGGGAGTTTTAAATGAAAACAAACCCGTTCTAAAACCAAAAAATACAATCAACGCCGCTATAAAGCCAAAAGCAGATTTGATACTGGAATACTGACCCATTCGCCTCCCTATTTGATCAGGCTCTGCCAGAGCCATACATATGGAGTCCCGCAAAGGTATAAATAGATGCATACCCATGGAATTGATGAAAAGGAATATCAGCATGACTCCGAAGGCAGGAGTGAACATGCCCAGCATTATTACCCCGACAAAAGCAAGTATCTGCGCAATAAAGGACACCCTTATGTCTCCCAGAAAGCCAAGTGCGCTTACAATAAACACGCACAGCAGCCCGGGCAGCTCGCGGGGAAATTCAATCAATCCCCTTTGAAAAGCAGTTACATTATAAACCTCTTTAAAATAGTTGGAATAGACGGCTTCGCTCAAACCGTTTCCTAAAGCTACAGCTGACAGCAATACAAAAAACAACAGGATTACCGGGCGCACTTGGAGAATTTTTCTAATCATTTTCCGCGTTTCCTTCCTGTTTTTTGTTCAGACCAGGCAGTTATCAGCTCATCTCACGGCAAACCCGCACTGATTCTCCTATGGACTTTTCATCTATTTTCTCTGTGGTACGATTTCAATCCAATATCCATCAGGATCCTCAATAAAATAGATCCCCATGGCCTTGTTCTCAAAACAGATGCAGCCCATATTCTTATGATGCTCATAAGCAGCATCAAAGTCATCGACAACAAGAGCCAGGTGTATCTCATTATCCGACAGGTCGTATGGCTCCTTCCGGTCTCTCAGCCAGGTCAGTTCTATCTGGTGTTCAGTGACTTCATCACCCATAAATACCAGTATAAAGCTTCCATCCGACGCCTCACGCTTCCTCAACACCTTTAACCCTAAAGCTTTTTCATAAAATGCGACGCTTTTCTCCAGATCCATAACATTGAAGTTGGTATGGGCAATTTTAAATTTCATAGTATCTTACTCCTTTCTTTTATTCATTATATATAATTTGCTGTCCCCTGTGGGACAGGGGTACAATTTTTGTCTGTAGCTCCTTCACTTTATCAACAAATTCCAGTGTAATCCCGTATTGATCCCAAAAATGCATGGGAACAAACAACTTGGGTTTTACAGCTTTAATAAAGTATTCGCCTCCCATATGAAAGTATTCTTTCAATCGAGGGTCAACGGGGAAAAATGCGATATCTATTATCTGTCCTTTAATCCTTTCCACCTCTTTTTCAAAACTTTCTTTATCCTGCTTCAACTCATCCTCGGTGGATTCATAATACCAATACCAGCAGTTCAGATCGCCGGCGTGAAATATATTAATTCCATCGGCTTCAATCAGAAATGAAAGCCCCACATCGGTAGAACCAAAGGTCCGTATCTTTACGGAATCCAGAGCAAGTTCCCGATATGGTGATAAAAAATAACAGTTCCCGTGTTTACAATTGGCCAGCACGTCATCGCTGAGAATATACCTGATATCAGGCTTTTCGTCGTACCATTCAAAAATAACCCTGTTAAAATGATCACCATGAGCATGGGAGACAAACACAAATATGCCTTTATCCTTATCCAGCTGTCTTATGGGAACAACCCCATTGTCCAGGCTCCTATCACTTCCGACAGGCTCATCATTGGAATAATCAAAAATAAAATAATAATTTTCGGTTTCCACGGCAAAACCGCTGTGATGCAGATACCAGATCCTGGCCTGTTTGATGTTCACTTTAACATCCGCCTTTCTCAAGAGTTTATACTTCATTTATAACCGGTTCCCATCCCTTTATATCAAGTTCTTTTTATCACAAGCACGGCAGTTAGCATGACACCCATTTATTTCTCTATACAGTTGAATAATCGATTCCCGTAATTAAAGTTTATCAAGACACAATCCTTGTGGCACTCGTTTTATGATGTTTCTGAATTCCAGGGGCGAAAAGCCGGTATGCTTCCTAAAAACTTTTGAAAAATACGCCGGATCGTTAAATCCAATCATATCGGTTATCTCCCTGATGGTCAATTCCGTGGTTCTGAGCAAACGCTTAGCCTTTTCCAACCTGAGCCTGTTTATATATTGCAAAGGCGAGCAGCCAAGATGTTTGCGAAAAAACTTTATAAAATAATTGGGATGAAAATGCACGATGTCGGCAAGATCCTCTATTGTTATGTTCTCCATAATATGAGCTTCTATATACGCCAGTACCGCTCCAAGTTTTTCCACCGAATGACAGGAATAGAGTCGTATATCACTTAAGGGCAGGTTGTCAAAATACCATGCAATGATCTCAATCATGATGCCTTTAGCGCGAAAATCGGCAGTGAAACCACCGATTTCAAAGCTGTTAACCAGTTTAGAGAAAAGACCTGTCAGAGTCAAATCATCTGCTACATCTATAAATACGGGGCCCTTGACAATATCAAAGAGGTTTATCCCCCCAATTTTGGCGGTAAAATGACACCAATACTTTCTAAACGTATTATCACTTATGGTAGAATATGACTGTATAACTCCGGCAGGCATTAAAAACAGTTGACCGGGCTTGGGATAATATTCCTTGTCCCCAATCTTAAGCCAACCTTCGCCATCGCAAATGTAATAGAATTTATTGTAGTCGGGCAGGTAATCAAAATCGGCCCAGTTTCTCGGGCAATATGTATAACCTGCTATCTCAACATCCACCTGCAGGTTGGACAAATAATTCCTTATTAACAATTCCTTATCATGCTTCAACTATTATCACCCTTTTGAACCAGCCCTCACCCTTATAAACCGCCCAACAAAGAATCCGACCCTGGAAATTGGGGATAAATACCTATGTTAATTTTATACAAATATAAGTTAGAATCATCCATTTTTATTATACCATATCTTTTATATAATTGATAAGAACTTACTCCGACAATAATATCCAAAAAAACAGGGGGGATAACATGGCACAGCAAGAACAAAGGATGGATTGGTTTATTCGTTCCCGTTTTGGCATGTTTATTCATTGGGGGTTATATGCAATACCAGCTAGAGGCGAATGGGTGAGAAGCCATGAAAGGCTTACCATCGAAGATTATCAACCATTCTTTGAAGAATTTAATCCCATCAATTACAACCCAAGAGAATGGGCTGCTCTGGCTAAAAAAGCCGGAATGAAATATGCTGTAATGACCACAAAACACCATGACGGGTTTTGCCTTTTTGACAGCAAGCTTACCGACTACAAGGCAACCAACACTCCGGCAGGCAGAGACTTGATCAAAGAATATGTTGAAGCATTCAGGGATGAAGGATTAAAAGTGGGATTTTACTATTCACTGCTGGACTGGCATCATCCCGATTATCCGGCTTACGGTGACAGTCATCATCCCATGAGAGACAACGAGGCATGGAAGGATAAAAAACATGACTTCCCGCGCTACATAGAATACATGCATGGACAGGTAAGGGAGTTACTGACCAATTACGGGAAAATAGATATAATCTGGTTTGACTTCTCCTATGATAATATGGCAGGAGAAACCTGGAAGGCAACTGAACTGGTCGAAATGACCCGATCGCTGCAACCCGATATCATCATTGACAACAGGCTGGGCGGAAACATCAAATCTGCAAATCCCGAAATATATGCCGGGGATTTTGCATGTCCCGAACAGATCATCCCACCCGAAGGTATCAAAAACGAAGTTGGTAAACCCATACCATGGGAAGCCTGCATCACAATGAACAACCACTGGGGATATGCTGCGGCTGATAAGGATTACAAGTCGCCTAAACAGCTGATAAGGGCTTTGGTCGAATGTGTCAGCAAGGGCGGAAATCTCCTCCTCAATGTAGGACCAAATGCAAAAGGAGAAATCCCTCAGGAAAGCGTTGATATTTTATTACAAATCGGAGAATGGATGAGGAAAAATGGTGACAGCATTTACAACTGTGGCTATGCAGGACTGCCCAAACCCGAGTGGGGACGTTATACAAGAAACGGTAACAAGTTGTATGCACATATATTTGAGAGGGGTATAGGTCCCATCGCTCTGCAGGGTTTGAATGCCAATGTGAAAAAGGCCCGCCTGCTGGCCGACGGTTCCCAGGTAAATATTAACAAACCATGGAATGCAGAACACTACGGCGATGCCGTATTCCTCAACTTCCCCAGCTCCAGGCTTCCGGACGAAATCGACACGGTGGTTGAACTGGAGCTTGATTAAATTAAAAAAAGCTACCGCATCCATAGATTGATGCGGTAGCTTTTTTTACATTTTCTTCATCTCGCTTAATACTTTCATACCACTTATCCATATCAGGATGCTGCAAACCGTGTACAACATGGAGGACGTAGGCCGATTCTTCAAGGTTGGTATAACCTTTATCATAGCCATATCTCAGCAGAGTTAAAATCATAGGAATGGCCTCAACAGAAAAAAACGTAGATAATCCATATGCAAGATAGGTCTTTAACGTTACATCCGATTCCTTGGGAAAAAGCTTTAACATCAACTCTTCGCTTTCCTTTGTTTTTATTTTGGACAATGCCTCACAAGCGTATATCCTAAAATCAAATTCCTCATTCAAATATTGATTTCCAATAGCTTCCACAACATCAGCCGTACCAATACGAGCCAAAGCCTCAGCAGCACGCT
>LFRM01340792.1_pt1 | contig 20991 bp, 18 predicted proteins | sample 618341 | NCBI WGS metagenome assembly LFRM01 (sample SAMN03654438, study PRJNA283298) | anaerobic digester metagenome | isolation source: pool of bioreactors CSTR01a, CSTR02a, and CSTR03a thermophilic anaerobic... | place: Denmark: Kgs. Lyngby | collected 2014-05-21 | reverse complement strand
GAACGCTTATACAGCTGTTTGCGCATATTCTTAACAGTTTCTGACCAGGTATCCCGAAGCTCGGTCAGAAGTTCCAGTACCTCATTAAGAATATTAACATCCTTCTGCATATTTGCATCAATGAGACGCTGGTGCATAAAGTTATAAAGTGCCAACAAATTTTTTGAAACATCATAGTTCATGTCAAGTGTAGACATAAACTCAAGTATTATATCCTGCGCCCTTATTATGGAGTTATGAGCGTCTTCTAAATCATTATTGTTTATCGCTTCCACAGCCTTTTTTACAAAGCGTATGCAGCCATCATAAAGCATAATCACAAGCTCCCCCGGGCTTGCAGTGCTAACATTCTGCTGCTGATACTGCTGATATGGATTGTTAAGTGCCATTTAATATAACCTCCTTGTAATAGAAGCTCATTAAGTTAAATCCATCCTCAACCACACAAACCTGAGTCACCGGCCTCAGTCTCCGCATCCAGCCTATACCTATTATTTCAGGCTGGTTCCGCAATTATATACAAGCATATATTTTAAATGTTTCACTGAAATCGCCGTAATTAAATCTGATTTATGCCGTACTTCCCTGTACTGTATTTAACACTCATGCATTAATACTGATAAACTCCAAACTGCTGCATAAGCCACATGCTCTGGGCATTCATCTGCTGGATAGCCCTCTCCAGAGCGGTAAACTGAGCCCAATACCTGCTTTCCTGCCTTATCATGGCCTCCATAGCTGCATCAAGTCTCCTGTCCAACCTTTTTAACTCGTCATCCATTAAGTTTTGAAATTCAGTTACGTCACCTACAATACCGGCTTTTTCAAGTAGAATTCCCTTCTTACCGTCTTTGTTTCTGGTGGTACGGATATTGTTCATAAGTATATCCGAAATTCTGTGAAGAAGCCCGGATTCGTTGTATCGTCTGGTCTGTGAAGCAGCATCCAAATTGGGCGAATAATCAATACTGGATCTCTTTATGAAAAGATCCATTACTCGTTCGGTGTCGTTCCTTAAGGCCTCTTTCAACTCATTTTCGTCTATATGGAGCTTACCCCTCTCAAAGTATAAACCAGTAGTAATTCCAATTGACGAGAGATTTATACCCACACCTTCCACAGCATCGCTTAAAGCACGGCGCATACTATAGACTATGTTCTGAAGGATGGAATCACTTCTAAGCAGCCCGCTTTTTGCCCTTTCTTCCCACAGCTCTATCTCCTTCTCGCTCATTTCATTCTTCTGTGCATCGGTCAACGGCAAATAATCCCGGAACCGCTCCTCATTCAGCTTGCCATTTATCTTATCAATCAGCTCATTGTACTTGTCTACAAAGTTCTTTATAGCGTTGTACGCCTTATCCACATCCTGCGCAACCGTTATTTTGATGGGCGCTGTTTCTTCCGGTGTGGTGTTTTTAAGCGTATAGGTAACACCATCGATAGTGAAGGTGTTGGTAGAACTTTGCCACAATATACTGTTGTCAGGATTACTTAGATCGCCGCTTCCTATCTTAGCGAAATACACCCTGGCATCGGTACCGGCTATCTTTTCTGCACCATCGGCAGTCAGACCCAAATCCTGCAGAAAAGTTCCCGAAATTTCGTCGAGTAAAATATCAGTAGCTGCACCGGTAGCCTTGGTTTGAAGTACAAAGCTCTTTTCTATGCTGGAATAAAATATGTTGACTCCAGCTTTATCGTTTGTGTTTATCAGGTTTACGAACTGACGCATGGTGGTCTTAGTCGGATCTATGACCACAGTATCATCCGGCAGTTCCTCCCCTTCAGTTGGAGTTCCTATCAAAAACCTAACGCCATTTATCGAAAAATCTGCCCTGCCATCCGCTTCAACCAAGCCAAGCTGTTCGAGGGTACTGTCCAAAGACCTGCCCTCAGAAAATACCCAGCTTACGCCTTTTAAGATGGTAGGGGCAGCCAAACTCTCGATTTTTGTAATAGTGTAATTCCCTTCCAGAGCACTGGCGTTAGCAGTTGCCGTTACATACTCTTCAGCGCTGGAAGCTACGCTAAATGTCTTGTAAGCATTTGATGAAAGCATGTACATATCCGTTTTTGAGATGTTGAAGAACTCGTCCTGGAAAGCCCTGAGAAGATTGGTTATCTCCCTGTAGGCTTCCTTACGCCATTCAACAAGCTGCCTATCCTGCTTCAGCCTGTCCACCTTCATCTGCTCAATCCGCATCAAATCCTGGATAATAGAATCTACATCAATTCCGGAAACCAGTCCCCCGATGCGGAACCTACCGCTGGTGTATGTATCATAGTTGGAATCTATAGCCATTGTTCCACCTCCTAGCCTCGTATACTACTTACACACTTTTTCTCTGAACATCAATTAAAAAACATCCTTAGCCTTTATATCGTTTTTATCCTTTCAACATTTGCAACACTAACCTCTTTTATACATTGCACCCGCTGCAACACCCTTGCTTTACATCTTCTCATCAACAATTAAACCGGTCAGTTCCCACAGTTTGGCAATCAAATCGAGTATCTTTTCGGGAGGGATCTCACGTATGATCTCATCTGTATCGGAATTAATAACCTTGATCATTAAGGTTTTTGTCTGTTCATGAACCGAATACTCAAAGCGCCGGTTTGTACCTTCAAGGGCTTTGTTTGCCTGTTTTACTGCCTGCAAAACATCATCTTGAGCTATATTTTTATTCAACAATTTGTCGTTCAAAACACTGGTATCAGATTTTTTAAGCCCTATCTGACCAGCTTCAGATTGAACCCTGGGAATTGATTTTACAGTTGTAACCGTAGATACTCCTTCCACACGCATCCGAATTCTCCCTTCTCCGATCAATATCCTCTGTAGATATTATCGGTTAAAAATGGATAAAGCTTTAGGGGTATATAATAATCAATTAGAGAAAATTTCGTTGTTTTGTACCTGTGTCATTGCTTCATCAATAACCTTCCAGGTACGTTGAATAGAATTGGTATCGAGATATTTAAAAAATACAGGCCTCAATCTTTCTCTTTCATCTTTATAATAATTAAAATCATTTAAGCATTTAAGTATTTCCTGCTGCAATTCTTGCTGAGAATTTACTTTGGGACCAGCAGACCAGAAATCATATGGCTCCAAAGCCAAGCCCCTATTCTTCCTATACTCTTCAATATCCGTAATTACAAATATAGTCGGCTTATTCATAAACAAAAAATCATTGTAAATTGTAGAATAATCGGTTATCAATAAATCTCCCGCTCCTAAAACCTCATATAAGTCCAAACCATATTTCTCCAATTCCCAATTCGTAACAACGAATATACTATCAAAATTTCTTTCCTTTGTTTTATTAAATACAGTCGTCTCTTCCCCATGGTGTATCTTTGACACACAAATCAAATTATGCTTTTTTAAGAAATCATTGAATTCATCATAATCAAAGTTTTGGATCTTAAAGCTATCATCTAAGATTGCACTACCATCAACACTGCCTGCCTGTTCAAAAACGCGAAAGGTAGGCATGTTAAAAATAATTTTTTTCCCTTCTAAACTAATACCAAGAAGTTTTTCTAAATTTAACCTGCTATCGGCAAGCATCAATATGTCATTTCTGGGTGAACCAGTTATCCTATATTTGTTTTCGGGTATAGCATAAAATGAGCTGTTTACAATCATATGAAGGTGTGAAGCAGCACAAACAATATCTACTTTCTCATATATTTGCGGATTCCCACCTGCATTTTTATCACTTTTATCCATTAATCCACAGGCTTTTATAGATACTCCATTATGGCAGACCTCTATGTTGTATGTAAACTTAGGGTAGTGGTAAAGAAAAGTTGCAAAACCTGAAACTGTTACAGGGGAAATCAGAGGAACCTTTACAATATTTTCTATATTCCAAACATCCTTACCATATATAATGTTCAAATTATATTTTTTCTTATACGCATCGGGAATATATTTTATTAGAGCATGTACATTTGAATCTGCTGCATTAAACTTGTTAAAAGTAATTGTGTTCATATATCTCTTTGTTTTTATATGCTCCATTAATTCTTTATCTATATTAACAAAAATAATTCTTTGTTCCCACGGTACTGCAACTTCACACTCTTGGATGCCTTCCTCTGCTAAATGCTTTATCTGCTTTACATAATCAGAACCATAGAACACTATCACCTTTATATCTGCTTTCCTTTGCATTTCTACTACTTCTTGCAGGGTAACAGATTTAATACCATACTTTGTTCTTCCATGGTTATTGCATAGTCCATTAACCGTCACATTTTGTGAAGACAACATATTTATAAAATCTAATGGAACACTATCATATAAATCGGCAACAAAGACATAATTATTCATTTTATTTATTAAGTATCTATATAATGGACGCTTTTGTTCGTCTGCCGATACTGATTCCAGCTCTTCAACATTCAATTGTTCTCCAAGGATATGGCTGATATAATTCTTATATATCAGCCTCACATCACTATCATTAATTTTTTCTATCAGCCGTAAAGCCTCTTTTAGTTGCCCTATAGCAATACAAGCAAGACATAATACCTGCTCTGAACTATCAAATTTATTACAATATAATATTTCTTCTTTTATAACATTCCTGAATAAAACCGAATTAAATATGGTTTCAACAATTGCATTGATATTTTTATTCTTTACTAGTGCTGTAATAAACCTGGAAACAACGTATTTATTGTGTCTAAGGCGTTGATAAACCTCCCGTGCAATATTCTCAAATTCAATGCTGTTTTCTATACCTAAATACATACCCCATAGAATCTTAAAAATTGGAGAATCATACTGATGCACCAGGCGGTACAGTTCTTTTCCCATAGACTTTAACATGTTCTCTGTGCTCATATCCTTATCTGCTATTTTACACAACTCAGCCGCCCTTGCATTCCAGGAATTCCTAAGTAGAAAATCATTAACAACATCCTTATCAATTTTTAAATTAAGGCACTTTTCAATTGCCTCATTAAAAGCGTCCTTAGTATTAGCAAGAAAAGTATATATTTTACCAATGGCGGATTCCGGCATATATGTAGTTATAACCGGTAAACCGCAGGCAATGTATTCATATTGCTTTATCGAATCACATGCAATATCTATATCAGCATCGTCAATATAGGGCACAATGCCTATCTGCATGAATTTCAAATAATTTTTTAGCTCTGAATGTTTCTTCGTGCCAAGCAAATACATATTTTCCCTTTTTTCTTCCAACATACCGTCCTGTATAGGACCTATTATGACAAATGATTTATCAGGATTAGAATCAACTACCTCATAGAATAATTTTTGATCAAATCTCCCATATATAACTCCAGTATATACTATTCTGGGTTCGGGTATGTTTACCAAGTCATCTGGTATTTGCACATTATCTGCGACAAAATCTCCCTCGTTAACAGCATTTCTAGATATATATACATTCCTTCGGCCTTCAGCCGCAGTTCTCTGTAAATATAAGGAAGTAGCTGTAGTGGTTATGGCATCAGATCTGTCCATCAATTCCTGTTCCCATAGTATATCTTTTTTGTGCCCCCAAAACACATATTTCATATCACTATGATCATCAACACACTCATAAATATGAAAATAATCACCTTTCAACTGTTTAATTACTTCTACCTGATAGGGCATATACGTTATAACAACAGATTTATGAGCATCAGTTGGAGCATCCAGAATGTTCTGCACCAAATCTAAATAATTGTTGCATATTATTCTACCTTCATATTCTGCAACCAAAGGGAAATACACCCTAACATCGTCAATAATTTTATAATTATTCAAACAGTAATTCATTATGTCGTTCGTAGAAACTTCTCCACTGTTGACAGCAATCTTCTGTGCAGGACATATGTAGATAACCTCATTTCCAAATTTAGCAAGAGATCTGGCTATATGGTGCGGTCTCTGGTAAACATCACTCCATCCGCAGGAAGACAGAATAATAAATCTTTTTCTGGAATTGTTTGCTGCTACATAAAAAATATTTTTAGAGGCATCATTGATTGAATTCTGTTTTTCTATCTCTTTTTTTATTTTTTCATCATTGCAATACTTGTATGCAATCCCATAATAAAGTGAAGCATCGCTCCAATTACCCTGTGATTTCAATTGATTTGCCATACTATAGTATACTTGAAAGCTAGCTTCCTGTATTATTTCTTCTTTGCTTTTGCTCATACCTATTAATCTATATAATTCCAACAAGGCATCTTGACTTTTTTTGTCGTGAGTCATTAATATAGCTTGATCGCAAAGATTTTTCGCTAAATCGTTTTTGCCCTGCATAATATACAGATAAGCAAGATTATACATTATATCAAAGTCTCTCTGCATGGCTAATCCATTCTTTAATATTATCTCTGCCTCTTCATACCTATGTTGACTTATATATACTACTCCTTTGATTGAATATATCTCAATATCATCTTTAACTATTTTTTCATATTCATTAATTAACTCTTCAGCCTCGTTTAGCATTCCCTTTTCAATCAAAAGTTTAATATTATCTTTAAACTGATTTTTATAGATTTCCATCTGTCGTACAGTATTATTTTGATTTTGAAACATGAATAAACTCCCCTTTTTATCACATGTTCTGCAAATACATATCAGTCCACAACATAAACTCCTTTAAATCATTGTCCTTATATCCTTTATCCTTAGCCAAATGGAACATATCTATGGCTTCGAAATATTTTTCCATCTTAAAATAGCATACACCCATATAAAATACTAATTCACTTTCTTCCACTTGCATGTCTACACCTTGTTTCTTCGTATTGTATAGAAAATCACACAAGCCGAGCGCAGAAGCAAACATCCTGTTATCAATCATTATATCAATTATATCTTTCCATACAGGTTTTTGAAAATAATGGGCGTAAGCCAAATACTTATTCAAAGAGTCATCATCAGCAACATTTATTATCTGTTTTAGAATATCAAGGTAAATACTGTTAAACTCCTCCGGTATTTTTACAGGTTTATTGCTAAAGATTAATTTTAAAAATCTCCTGTCCTCATCTGGAAAGCCATGAATATTATATACGGATGGGTAATCGTAACCATGTAATATATACGCAGCTAGAACAATACTTTTCAGCTGGTCGCCAACCAAACCGTTTTCATATGCTTCTATAAACTTTGCAAAAGCTTTATCATAAAGCCCATTAGAGAACAGAGTATAGGCTATGGTTAAATCTATCTTATCATATTTTTTAATCCAAATACTCTCGTAGTACGTCAGTAAGTTTTTATCTTTTAATACAGCAAAGACTCTGGTTAGATACCCTACATCTTCTTCATTTTGAAGGTCATAAATAGAATTAAAAAGCCCCAATTTCTCCTGTACAGTATTGTATTTAACCAGCATATAGAGAGGTATAAAGGCTGGATAAAAATGTTTTTTGTCCTTCAAGCTTTCCAAAAAGTATGTAAATGCATTTTCGTAGTCATTACTTAGATAACATATATAACCCATTTTATAACATATATAATACTTCTTATTCACAGCCAAATTTATATCAATACCTTTATATTCACCATTAAGCTTATCGGCTTTCTTATAAAACTCAAAAGCCTCAGTATATCTTTTTAGTTTATAAAGCGCATCGGCCATATATACATAAAATGTGGGATTATCAGGAAACCTTTTGATAATTTCACCTGTTTTTTTAATTAAAAGTTCAGTATCATCGCCTCTTTGTATCATAGACTCGATAATATTTATGTAAGGCTTAGTATTGTATCCTAAAAACGAAGCTCCGCTATCTATATATTTTTGTGCATAGACTATTGCATTATCCCAATCTTTCATTGTTAAATAACAATCGCTCATATAACCGTTGAAATGTGGAGGGAAATTACCTTTTTCTTTCAATTCAAGCAGAAGTTTTAAGTTCCTTTCAGCTTTGGTTGTTCCCACACTAGAAGCATAACCAGTATGGTTAATCAGTATTTCATCCTTATCCACAAAAAAAGCTTTTAAAGGTTCCGACTTTTTATGTATACTCTCATGAACACTGTTTATATATCTTATATCAGAATGATTTCTAAAAATTCTTATCTGTACAATATAATTTTGTATTTCTCCATTCTCCTCTATGTTGGCCATCCTGCAACATATACTATCGTATTTTTTATCGTGATTCAATAAAGCAATATACTTCTTTACATTATAGCAGTGTCCTTCAGCAAAAAATTCATCAGCATCAAGGAATATAATCCAGTCACCTTTTGCCATGGACAGAGCATAATTTTTAGCTGCAGAAAAGTCATTTTGCCACTCATAATAGTAAATTTTTGCACCCAAGCTTTTTGCAATTTCTACCGTGTTGTCAGTTGAACCAGTATCAACCAATATTATTTCATCTACTATATCTTTGTAGCTGTTAATACATCTAGCAATGTTTTTTTCTTCATTTTTTGTAATAACACAGGCAGATATTTTCACTTATCTCACCTCAAACTAAAAAATCAGAAAGATGGTATGACCACAATCGGCCAACCATCTTTCTTTTTTAACCAAAGTATTTTCTAAAAAGTCTTCTTTAACGCAGCAACTGAAGCACTGCCTGTGGCTGTAGATTAGCCTGAGCCAGCATTGCCTGAGCAGCCTGAGACAGGATATTCATCTTGGTGAACTCCATCATCTCTTTGGCCATATCTACATCACGGATTCTGGACTCAGCAGCGGTTAGGTTCTCTGCTGCATTATCAAGATTCTTTCTAGTGTGCTCAAGCCTGTTCTGCGTAGCACCCAGCTTGGAGCGTTCGCCAGAAACTTTCGTTATGGCAGCATCTAAAGAGCTAAGAGCAGTATTAATACTAGCAGTTGTTGTAAACGATGCAACATTGATACCGCTCATTGATAAAGCAGAAGCGTTCATGCTAGCAATTGTAAACTCTAACTGCTGGGACTGATTAGCGCCTATCTGGAATATCAAAGCAGAACTTGAAAAACTGCCATTCAGCAAGGTCTTACCGTTAAACTGGGTACGCTCAGCAATACCATTAATCTCCTTTACCAAGTTGTCAATTTCATCCTGTATATACTTTAAATCCTCATCTTGATTTGTACCCAGGTTCCCTGCCTGTACAACAAGTTCTCTCATCCGCTGAAGAATGGCATGGGTCTCGTTCAGAGCGCCTTCGGCAGTCTGAATAAGAGATATAGCATCCTGTGAATTGCGGCTGGCTTGTTCCAGACCACGGATCTGTGCCCTCATCTTTTCAGAAATGGCCAGACCTGCGGCATCGTCACCAGCGCGGTTGATTCTGAGGCCCGATGACAGTTTCTCCAAAGATTTTTGGACTCCTGTATTGTTTATACTAAGCTGCCTGTACGCATTAAGAGCCATAATATTGTGATTAATTCTCATAATTCATTCCTCCTTGAATTGTTTGTTTTCCGCCGAAGTCCTTTTCAGCGGTTTTTATTATAAAGCCCTTCCTGTGCCCGGCCGCTGCATAGGATAAGGACTTTATTGCTTTCATTTATGTATATCGACAATATAACACAAAACTTTAGGGGTAAAACAGCTTTTTATAAAACTTATTAGTGCTTTTTGTCTATTTTTTAATGACCTTGCCGAGATCTTCAAGGGAAATATGTGAGCTGCCCACCACAGCCTCCCGATTGGTTTGCTTAACCTCATCTATAAGTTCTTTCCTGACAATGGTAATATCTCTGGGAGCATTTATCCCTATCCGGATTTGTTCTCCCTGAATTTCGATAATCTGTATCTCTATATTGTCTCCAATTAAAATTGCCTGGCCCGGTTTCCGGCTTAAAACCAGCATATCTCCACCTCAATCTTTTAACTGCTACCAAACCGCTTATACTTATAAATATTTTTCAGATATTTAACAGGCTGTTATTTGCCTCTATGCCCCTTTTTTCATCTCCTCCAGTATATAGTGTTTCGTGCTGTATTCTTCATTATCCAGTATAACCTGCATGGCAATATTCTTTTTTGCATTTATCACAATAGGACCTTTTAAGTTTGCGGTCATTTTGGACGTATCCTGCGGGATGACCACTATGGACAAAAAGCGTATATCCGTCGGTTCTTCCACCTCCAGTTTATGTAAAACCTCCTCGTTTAAAGAAGGCGAATAATCTTTTTTAAATATCAATGGATCTATAACCACAAAACAAACATCCGGGTTATATACGGCATGGAGCCATATAAAGGGATTGTCATCCCCGACCTTGCCCAGCAGTACATATTCCTTTATGTCCTCAAAACCGTATAAACCATAAGGAAATCTAATTATCTCCTCTTCTGGTATCTCAATATGTCCAAAATGTCTGGAGTCTATTATCAATTTTATACCCTCCTGTCTATCAAATGACCTACATACTCTATGTTGATATCGGGATACTGTCTCATATAAATTTCCACCTTGTGTGGAGTCACATTAAACCTCACCGGATGTAAAACAGCATTGAAATGAACTTTACCGGGTTGATAACTGATTCTGACTCCTCCAGTGACTTCAAATCTTGGCCTTGGTATAGGTAAGGTCAAGGGCTCAGGCACCGGTTGCCAGTAGGATTTTTCTTCTGCAATGTCAGCTACCGGATTCCCTCCCAATTCTATGGCAGCTAATCTGTCTCCCTCCTGGGCTGTTTCAGCTATGTACTCCATAGCATGTTGATAAGCCTTTTGGGCTTGTTCCCATGCCACATCGAGAAAGTTTTTATACCCCAATTCAGCAAAACACTCATATTGATCTATATACACTCTGGGCAGTTCGGTTTCTATTTCAAGCTCGGCCTTCTGATGTTCCATTTCAACTAATGGAAGTTGACTGTCTATCTCCACTTTTGCCGTCTGGGTTTTTATTCCAATGAGGGCAGGTGTAGTATTAATACGTAAATACACGACATTCCCTCCGGTTAACCTTACTCAAACTATCTCAAGAAATCTATAAGTGTTGGCATAATAATACGGGCACCTGCTGCCAGCGAAGCTCTGTATACGTTTTCAGCCTCCTTAAGTTGCATAATTACCTGAGCAACATCCACATCCTCGTTGTAGGAAAGCAGGTTGGTAAAGTTTATCTCCTCATCATTAAGTCTGGCGCGAATAAGCTCGAAGCGATTTACCTTGGCACCCACTGCCGAACGCTGGGACAGGATCTGGATCATCCGCTCATCTATCTCCTCTATATAGCCGTCCAGGGGCGGATTTGCTGGGTCTGTCAAATCATTTTTAAACCTCTCAAGCACATCGTATATTACATCAATCTCGGCACCGCCCTCCCCGCCTGTCACGTTTACTTCTATGCGGTTGCCAATTCCTATCTCAAAAGCTATTTTCCCCTTATCACCCTCATAAATCAGTTCACCATCCTGCTCCACAAAAGCCGGTTGATCTGTCTTATAGCCGGCAAATATGTATCTGCCTGAATAGGTGGCGTTACCCACCTGTACCACATGCTTCTGCAGTTGTTGAATCTCATCGGCTATCGCAGTTCTGTCTTCAAGAGAGAGAGAACCATTGCCGGCTTTAACAGCCAATTCCCTCACCCTCTGAAGTACATCCCCCAGATCCTTAAGAGCCAATTCGGTGGACTCCAGCCATGAGATGGCGTTATCGGCATTACTTACATACTGCTGATTATAGGCAAGATCCGATCTCAATTTCAAAGACTTGGACGTAGCAACAGGATCATCAGACGGTCTTAGAATTCTCTTTCCGGTTGCCAGCTGTTCCTGGAGCTTTGCCAGATTTCTCATGTTCTTATTGTAATTCCGCATCATATTGCTGATCAGCATTCCGTTGGTTACCCGCATATTTCAAACCACCTTTACATCAACAGTGTTAGTTTTTCAAAAGAATGATCCGTTATTTTTATACATTAACACTTATCAATATGTGGATATCAAGTTAAGGCTATCTGCCCGCCAGCCCTACCCTGTTGATAAGAGTGTCCAGCATCTCATCTATGGCCGTCAAGATCCTTGCTGATGCATTATAGGCGTGCTGAAAGCGCACCATATTTGCCATTTCTTCATCAAGAGATACGCCCATTATCGATTCACGCCGTTTATCCATTTCACCAACCAATATCTCCTGGTTATCAGCCATATGAGAAGCCTGGCGGCTGGATACACCAAGTGTGGATATAAGGGCCTTGGTGAAGTTGTCCATGTTGTCACATTCGGGCACATAGGTTTTATGCCTTAAATCAAGGAGCCGTAATATGTTTTTGTTGTTGCCCTTGGCGTCGGCAGGATCAACTCCGTTATTTATATCCTCCTCATCGAGATATATTGCTGCGATATTGTTCCAGTCATTTCTTATCTCATCGGATATAGTGATAAACTTGGCTATGGGTTGTTGAGGTGCGGCTGGATCGAAGTTAGCAGTACCATCAGAAAAGAAGTTTTTCCCAGTGTCGCCGTTTAATGTATATCCCTGGCTGTGGATTTCATTGAAGGTAATCATAAGAGTATGGGCAAACAAATTCCACATACGCATATAATAGGGTATTCCGTACTCGGTGTTTTGGTTAGGCGCAGGCTGAAGGTGTCCAGGAACCGGAGCAGTACCCGACAACTCCTCGGGAACTCCGGGCAAGGGCTGTTCCCTGCCGCCAATACCATCCCGCATATCGATAAAGCCTTTCAATATGCCACCGGTTATGTTTACATTTTCACCGGTATCCTTCCATACCACTTCTACCAGATCATCCACATCCACGTGATTATTCTTGGGATAACGCATAGCACTTACACTGCTGCTTCTTGGTATTACATCCAGTTCGTAAACTTTTGTGTGGTTAACCAGCGTTTGCCCTGAAATGTCTACTCTGAACCGGCCGCTGGCATCCTCATGTACCGACACCTGCACTATCTTGGACAGCTTATCAATTATGAGATTGCGCTGATCCCGCAGGTCGTTGGCTGAACGCCCTGTGGATTCAAATTTAAATATCTGCTCGTTTAACGCAGCAATCTCCTTTGCGTAGGAATTAATCTCATTTACATGGGATATTATGGCCTGGTTGGCTTCCATCTGCAAACCTTCCAGCTTTTCATAAACATTCCGAATATTCTCGGTCAAAGCAAGAGCCCTCTGCTGTACGGTAGCACGGGTGGTAGGATCCTCGGGATTTAAGCTCAATGCCTGAAGTGCATTGAAAAAATCATTAAGAACGGTACTAATACCCGAGTCGGAAGGTTCATTAAATATGGCTTCAATGTAAGCCAGCATGTCCCGCTTAACCTCCCACTCACCGAGTCCCGTTGATTCCTTTCGGTACTGCATATCGAGATAAGCGTCCCGGATTTGACGTACCTGCTGGATGTCTACACCCCCACCGATTGCATATCCCCCATATGTAGTAGCGAATCCCCAACTTGTCATTGGCTCTATGGATTTTTGTACAACCTGCTGCCGTGAATAACCTTTTGTATTTGCGTTGGCAATATTATGGGCTGTCACCTCCAGATTGGCCTGATTAACATGAAGCCCTTTCCTGGCAATTTCCAGCCCGTAAAAAGTAGATCTCATCGTCTCACTCCCCGAAATCGTTCATATTCACAAGTGCGATATATTAAGCTTCTTTATCTATCAGGTTGCGCTCCTGCTGCTTTGAAACCGTTCCCCCGGTTCTGTTATAGATATTGCCTGCCTGATCCCGGCCGGTTAACAGCCCGAGGGAAAAATTAATATACTCAAGATTATTTTTTATAAGCCGCTCGTTAAGCTGATTTATCCGCTTTTGCTCGTTTACCTGTTTACTTAACAATTGCTGTAATTCCTCTAACCGCTCTTTCAATTCACCTTCCGCAAGGGATATAAGATGGGATACTGTAACATCCTTGGAGTCCATGTTAAGCTGCCGGGCCAAATCCTCAACACAGCTCTCCCGCTCATCTTCCAAATTGACCAACTGAAGAACCAGATACTGCTCAGTCTCCACCAGCTTTTCCAAATCATTGATCTTGCCATCTACAATGACATTAGTCTTTTTATGGGACAGCTCCAGCAGCGAACTGTGCAGCTCATATTCCCTCTCCATTATTTCTACAAGTTTTTCCAGGCTGTGCATAACCCAAATCCCCTTACATATCCTCTTTTATAGAGGCATCATCTACCATTTTAGAGGCTATTTCCCAACTGTTTATGTGGTACTGGCCTTTCTCCATCCTGGCCTTGATCTCTTCAATCTTGGCCCATCGTATGTCCGGAGCGGATTTGGCAGCTTTCAAAGCCGCTTGAAATGCGTGGGCTTTATCGGATAAAACCACCTCATCGCCTTTGTCCCGCTTTTTTTGAACATTCTGCGACTTTACATCCTGGCTCTTATACATTTTAATTATTTTTGATATATAAGATGTATCTATCTTCAATCCACGTCACCTCTTTCATCAGGCTCATCTATAATATCGTCATAACATGGCAAAAAATTTAGGGGTAATTTTTAATTCCCCCCATTTCTATACTCTTAACATATTTGAAGTTAATATTTGAATCAGAATTATCTATCTCTTTTGTCTGATATAATCTACTAAATGAACGCGTCCTCTTTCAGTTCTCGATTTTTCAGATTTTAAATCCGAAGCCGTCCTGCTCGACTTATTCAAATCCTTTTTCATAACCTGCTCGAATAACGCCAGGCATTCCTTACACATTCTNNTTCCTTACACATTCTGCCACTGGTAATGGGTTTATCACAGCGTTCACAGGTCAGCTCCGGGGAAGGTTCTTTTAACTCCAGTCTTCCCTCCCGCAAAAATTCAAGTATTATGCTCTCTTCCACCCCAGTTGCCTCCGACACCTCGGCTATATTAGCACCCTCGTTTTCGTACAGATAATCCCGTACCCTTATGAACATCTCATCGAGTTCGAAAACACAAGCAGGGCAGTATTTGATCCCGTTGTACTGGAATAATCTGTTACACCGTTTACAGTTCCTTATGTCCAATACATTCCCCTCCTTTCGCAACTTATATCTCTCTTTATCAACCCGTTTTAGTTTATAAAAACCCAATAAAGACAGCTATGAAAACAAAACCGCTGCACAACTAGCTGTTAACCTCGGGTAAGCCGTCCTGTAGCCAATGTCAGTACATATACCTGTTTTGCACCTGCCTCCATCAGTACACGGCTGCACTCATCAACTGTACTTCCGGTAGTAAACACATCATCTACCAGCAGAATATTCCTGTCCTTAACCTTGTCAGACTCTTTTACTTCAAAAGCATCCCATAAATTCTGTCTGCGCTGAAGCTTGTTTAAACCCACCTGTGCAGGAGTATATTTCCTGCGTATAAGAGCACCACGAACTACCTTAACGCCGATGTTTTTACCAATCTCCCCGGCCAGGAGAGCCGATTGATTGAACCCTCTCTCACGCTCTCTCCTGGGGTGCAGGGGAACCGGAACTATCAGATCAATTTCCCATCTGCAACGCTGTTTATATGTTTCAGCCATCCAGTATCCCAGGACATGGCTTAAGTAAGATACACCCCTGTATTTAAACCGGTGAATAAGGTGTTGTATTTCAGGAGTATAATCAAAAACCGATACAGCCTGCCGGAAATGATATTGGTTATATACACATTCAAGACAAAAACCCGTTTCCTCAGTGATTGTTCTGCCGCATTTCTGACAAACCGGCTGAGTTACGTAAGGTAGAGATTCTCTGCAGTCAGGGCACAGCCCTTTATCGTCTATATCCCCGTGCCTCTTCTGACATAATATGCAAAGGATGTCCTGAGGATAGAGTATATCCAGGATGGCTTCCTTAATGAGAGAAAGATTCACGCGTATCACCCTTGTTGTAAATTATTTATAACCATTTCTAGAAGTTCAACGCAACAAACACCTTCTTAAAACGATGAGCCAGACCTGAATACCGTTTTTCAATATAATTATTTCTGACCATAGCTTCTATAACCCGTTCCCTGCCTACAATTGTTACCATTTCCCTCGCCCGTGTAACAGCTGTATAAAGGAGATTACGGGTCATAAGCATGGGCGGTCCCCATGCCAGCGGAATAATGACCACAGGAAACTCACTGCCCTGGCTCTTATGCACCGATATGGCATAGGCAAGTTCCAGTTCATCCAACTGAGAAAAATCCAGTTCAACTTCCCTGTCATCGTCAAATAACACAACCACACTCTGTTCTTCATGATCTATGCTCTGAACATACCCTATATCTCCATTGAAAACCCCTTCCCCTTCTTCTATTACAAACCCGCCCATCTTCCTCTTCCACGTTGTCCGGTAGTTGTTTTTTATCTGCATCACCTTATCCCCTTCTCTGAACAGGATTCCACGGGATGTCTTTTCACGTTTTTGTTTAGAAGGGGGATTAAGAATTCTCTGGATCTCTACATTTAAATTGTTTACCCCGAGAGTACCCTTCCGCATGGGTACCAGCACCTGTATGTCCCTCATGGGATCATAATTACCAAAGTTCGGCAGTCTCCGGCATATCAGATCAAATATGGTATCCAGTATAACTTCAGGGTTTTCTTTTTTATCAAAGAAAAAATCGCCACCCTTTACGTTAAGATACGGCATATGCCCCTGGTTAATTCTGTGAGCGTTTAGTACGATCATGCTTTCCTGTGCCTGCCGGAAGATCTCGGTTAAACGTACTACTTTAATAATTCCACTGGAAATAATATCTTTAAGGACGTTTCCGGGGCCTACCGATGGAAGCTGGTCAACGTCTCCCACAAGAACAAGCCGGGTCCCCGGAATAATGGCCTTAAGCAGATGATTCATAAGGAGAACATCCACCATGGACATCTCATCGATGATAACTGCATCGGCCAGTATAGGATCATCCTCATCTTTCTGAAAATAAGGACCATCGTCACCGTAGCTGTATTCAAGCAGTCTGTGTATGGTCTTAGCTTCCCTGCCGGTGGTTTCGGTCATCCTCTTGGCGGCTCTTCCCGTTGGAGCTGCGAGAACCACCGTCTTTCCCTGTTGTTCCATCAGTTTTATAATACAGTTTATTATGGTGGTCTTACCCGTTCCGGGGCCACCGGTAATAACCGTTACCCCGTTGGATAATGCCTCTAATATGGCTTCTCTCTGTTTGATCGCAAAGATTATTTTCTCCCTCTTTTGAAATTCTTTAAGCATTCCTTCTATATCTGTCATGCCCCATTCCACATCCACCATGGAAAGCTCCAGGAGCCGTCTGCATACTCCAACTTCGGCATAATAAAACGGGGCAAGGTATACCGCAGTCTGTTCCTCAATCTCTTCAACAAAAATCGATTGCTGTACCGCAAGGGATACAATCGCATTTTCAACTAGGCTTCCGTCTACCTCCATCAACTGTGCAGCCCGTTCAACAAGTATATCCCTGGGCAGATATGTGTGTCCATCCGCCGCTGCATGGGAAAGCACGTACTTTACCCCGGCGGCGATGCGGTAAGGAGAATCAAAAGCCACACCAATATTTTGGGCTATCCGATCCGCCGTCTTAAAACCGATGCCCTCTACCTCATCGGCAAGACGGTATGGATTTTCTTTAATTATTCCAATGGCATGGTTACCGTACATCTTATATATCTTTATGGCATAAGTGGCAGTAATACCATAGGTTTGAAGAAAAATCATGACTTCGCGGATTTCTCTGTGCTGGGCATATGAAGCAGCAATCATCTCGGCACGGGCAGGGCCTATCCCACTCACCTCGGTTAAACGATCCGGCCTGAACTCAATAATGTTTAGCACATCCATCCCAAAGTGCTCAATCAATTTTTTAGCAGTAGAGGGTCCGATTCCTTTAATCAGACCTGATGCCAGGTACCTCTCCATACCATCCAGAGTAGCAGGCACAACACTTTCCATATAATGAATCTTGATCTGTTGGCCGTAGTCAGGATGCATTGTCCATTCTCCGGTGATCCGTACCTTCTCTCCCTGATTAGCAAAAGGAAGGCTGCCTACCGCCGTCACCAGTGATCTGTCGTCCTCGTCCCGCACCTCCATTACGGTAAAACCGTTGTCTTCATTCCGGAAGATGATTTCTTCAATTATGCCGGTTATCTCCACCACTTGCTGCCACCCGCTTTCTGATAGCTGCATTTATCCTGCAAAGCTTTATAATAAACATTTATAACCTATAGCAAAATGCAGTTGCTGAATATAATATTTTGTGACTTTACAGATTTGTTATCATCCAAACAGTATTATATCATATTTGGGACAACTCATCTCTATAAGATGAAATATTCCTGCATGTTTATTGGTAAAAATATCATTCGTCTTCCGGATTTCAGCATTCGGTACAGGTTACAGCTCTCTTCCTACAGCTTGTGCTATGGGCTTCAACTGCTTCATCATACGATCAAACTTATCAGGTTCAAGGGACTGAATACCGTCACTTACAGCATTGGCAGGATCCGGATGAACCTCAACCATAAGCCCGTCTACCCCGGCTGCTACGAATGCCCGGGATACCGCATCAACCCATTTCCAGTTCCCAGTTCCATGGCTGGGGTCTACCACAATGGGCAGGTGGGACAGCTCTCTCACAACGGGTACAGCATTGATATCCATGGTGTTTCGCGTGGTTGTTTCAAAGGTCCTGATACCGCGTTCGCACAGTATTATATTCGGATTTCCGGATACCGCTATATATTCAGCTGCCATAAGCCATTCTTCAATTGTGGCACACAGCCCCCGTTTTAAAAGCACAGGTTTTCGGGAAAGACCGCATTCTTTAAGCAGCCGGAAGTTCTGCATATTCCGTGTACCAATTTGCAGTATATCCGCATAACGGCTGACAAGCTCCACATCCCGGGTATCCATTACTTCAGTAACTACCTTTAACCCGTAACTCCTGGCGGCTTCGGACAACATCTTCAAGCCTTCCTCCTCCATACCCTGGAAGGAGTATGGCGATGTCCTGGGTTTGTATGCTCCTCCTCTTAATACTGTGGCTCCGGCATCCTTCACCCTTTTAGCCACCTCATACATCTGTTCCTGGCTCTCTACCGCACATGGACCCGCCATTACCACCAGTTTTTTAGCGCCGATCTCCACATCTCCTACTTTCACAACCGTATTATCATTTTTAAACTCACGCCCCACCAGTTTATAGGGTTTCATGATGGACAAAATTCTTTCCACGCCGGGCAGTTGCAACAGGTTATGCTCTTCCAACAATCTTTTATCACCAACAGCACCTATTACTGTCTTTACCTCTCCATATATGGGGTGGGTCTTAAACCCCAGTTCTATAAGCCTCTTCTCAACATTTTCAATTTCCTGACGGGTAGCTCCCTGTCTCATTACAACAATCATGTTATACTCTCCTTTCCAAACTTTTTGTAATTTTAGATGTTAGGATATAAAAATATACTTATTCAATTGAATCCGCAGCATAATGCCAAATAAACGACAAATCAGTATAAAAAAATCCCGTCCTTTTCAGGACGGGATTTGCTTCCCGCGGTACCACCCAAATTGGCTATCAATGTATGATAACCCCCTCATTTTAGGATACTTGTCTTTGCCCATAATCAACCACTATTGAAAATAAGATACGCATAACAGCAAACAAAAACAAGCGGACAAAAACGCCATATCCCCCTTCTTACATAACGGCGAAGGCCACCGGCTCAGCCTACACAGGGTTCTTTCCCCTTCAACCTGCAGCTCCCGGGAGAACTTCCATGTACCGCTTACCACCGGGATCCCACCATCCCCGGCTCTCTTCGGGCTTGCAGTAAATGTACTTTTCCCGTTCATTGCCTTTTTGTTATAGCCAATATATGTTGCTTGGAATTATACTATAGGACCAGGCTTATAGTCAAGGGTTAAAGAAATATTATTACACAGGCTTTTCCACATTTTTGTATATGACATGTATACTGCTTCTTTTATCAGTTTTGCCTTTAAAAAAATCTGGCTTGTCATGGAATAATATGCAAACAGTCTCATCTGATAAACAACTATACTTACCTGTTGCCAACCTCATCAAATATAATTAATTCTCTTTGCCTCGGGTAGACAGGTTGAATGTATACATAAAACCCAGAAAAATAAAACTTACTCTATTGTCATTCATATCATACACTCCATATGTCTTGATTTTATGGAATCGATATCTGCAGGATATTTTTCAGCATATGTGAACGGAAACATTTCAACCGAATAAGCTAAGCATGACCAATAACATCTGGCGAAGTAGACCGGAAAAGACTATAGACCCTTAAGACGTTCCATTTCTCTTATTCTTTATCAGCTTTTTTATCCAGGGTGATATTATCAAATTGTTCAATGTCTCTTTCTTTTTTATAATCAGAAACTTATAAAAAAAAAGGACATGGTTATCACCATGCCTTTTAGTCATTGGAGAATGAAGTATATCCTATAGAACCATCAATCCTTCTCTCCAATTCAATAAATTTTTGTTTAATTTTAACAACTACCTATGTTGTAAAAGCCCTCAAAATATTTCAATAATACGATTCCAATTACCAAAGTTGCAAGGTATAACCTGTATACTATTCACTTGCAGCTACGGCCCGGGCCAGTTCCTGAATAGATCGGGTCAAATCATCGAGTTTGCTTTCTATACGCACCAGAAGATAAACCGAAAGTACGATGGGAAAGCCAACATTGCCGACAAACCCTAATATCTGATCCATATTCCTTCCTCCTTAATTATAATATGCATCATACCGTTCTTATTGGCACAGCTTATTGACACATATGCTGCATCAAAGCCATAAATTTGTGATAAAAACCAGGATTTATATATAGCGGAAGGAGTGCCGCAGCACTCCTTCACCTTAACTCAAATCCAGAGGTTGTACCTCGGTGGTAATTATATTGGCCTCTCCAATTCCAACCAATCCCCCTTCCACGTCAAAGGGATTGGCCCCAATTATAAGTTCCATAAAGCTTTTTACGTCTGAGGGTTCTATATCAGAACGGGGATCATCAAGGGTTATACGGTAGTTTCTGTC
>LFRM01192142.1_pt2 | contig 21009 bp, 18 predicted proteins | sample 618341 | NCBI WGS metagenome assembly LFRM01 (sample SAMN03654438, study PRJNA283298) | anaerobic digester metagenome | isolation source: pool of bioreactors CSTR01a, CSTR02a, and CSTR03a thermophilic anaerobic... | place: Denmark: Kgs. Lyngby | collected 2014-05-21 | reverse complement strand
CGCTGGATTCCCGCTCAGGTCCATACGGGAATGACGGTAAGGGGCCAAGGTCATCATTGAATTATTGTCTAATTCACCGCCGGTTGGAGTTTCCGGCAAATTCACCGCGATGCGAAGCGAGCAAATTCTCCAGCGACAAATGTCGCGAATTCTCCGCAGCCTAAAGGCTGCAAATTCCCCGCAGCTGCCCTTCGCCCCAACAACCGTTTGACTACTGTTTGACGATAGTTTGACAATTGTTTGACCGTTTTTACAACCGCTTCACTACCGCTTCACGCGACATCTTTTTGTCGCACTTCACGCCGGAATAAGTTCCCGGCAGCTTCACTTTAGGTCCTGGGGAAATATTTATCGTAAAAATCCCTCATCTCAAGGTCTAGGTGAGTATATTTTTCTGTCGTCAGTATTGAAGAATGGCCGAGCAGTTCCTGGAGGGTCCGTTGGTCCATTCCTTTTCTTAGCAGATGGGTCGCAAAGGTGTGCCTCAAAACATGAGGGTGAAGACGTGAAGGCGATATGCCTGCCTGAAGGCCTCTCTTTCTTAAGAGCCTCCAGAGAAACTCCCTTCTCATTTTCTTTCCTGACTTTGTCAGAAGGAGCCATGGCTGTTTGAGTTTGTCAAGTTTTGGCCTGTGATCGTCGATGTATTGATCGACCACTTTTCTTACGCCGCCAACATAGGGAATACATCTCTCCTTATCCCCTTTGCCTCTTGTAAAGATGAGCCCTCCACCACGGTCTATATCCTTTAGTTTAAGGGAGCAAAGTTCTGATGCTCTCATTCCGGTTCCGTAAGCCAGCTCAATTGCTGTCCTGTCCCTTTTTCCGATAGGGGTGTCGTCCTCACAGGCATTTATGAGTCGCTGTATCTCTCCCTCTGTCATTATCTGGGGCAGGATCTTATCTCTTGCAGGAAGGGGGTCTAGCATTGGCATATTTTCTGTTATGCCGTCATAGACAAGATATCTGGCAAATGAATTCAACACCGCCCCGTTTCTCTGGACAGTACCCTTTGACATTCCCCTGGCAGACTGTTCTCTCAAAAATCTGGCGATATTGTCCGAATTCAGGACAAGCGGGTCAAACTCCATTTTCCTGCAATAAAAAAACCACTGTCTGAGATCGGATGAATAAGCTTTCAGCGTATTTTCGCTGCAGCCTCTCTCAAGCATAATGTAATCCTCAAACCTGCTTAGTGCATTTAAAAAAAGAGGGTGTTCGATATCCTCAAGTCGCATTTTCTTCCGCCTTTTTCGTCCTGTACCAACAGTAGGCCATGATCGTCTTGCCGTCTTTGATGTCTCCTGATCCGATCATACTTTCTATCTCATCAAGGGTAAAATCGTAAACCTTGATGAATTCGTCGTCATCTTCGGTAAGCTTTGATGGAGTGAGGTCTGTTGCATAAAAGAAAATGATTCGTTCAGTGGAGTATCCCGGAGATGTGTAAAATTCAAATATTTTTTCGATCGTAGCAGGTTTATAACCGATCTCTTCCTGAAGCTCCCTTACGGCTGTCTCCGCTGGGTCTTCGTCTGGTTCTATCAGTCCGGCGGGTATCTCATACAGATCTTCATCTACCGCGTGACGGTACTGACGAACAAGGGATATTTTGCCGTCAGAATGGACAGGAAGTACTGTTACGGCTGATCTGTGCCTTACGACTTCCCTTATTTTTTCACAGCCCGACGGGAAAAGCACACGGTCGATATTCAGGTCCAATATCGCTCCGTTGTAGATATTCTCAGTCTCAATTATGTTTCTTAATGCATGTCTTTGCTCTCTTCCCACAGCATATCACTCCTCAGTGCAGGATATCGCCGACCTTCATCCTGCTGCCCCTTATCCATTCATCAGCTTTTTGGACTTTTTTGCCCTCGGGCTGGACTTCAATAAGCTTCAGAAAGCCTTTTCCGCATGCTATAACAGGAAAACCTTTTTCTATCCCTGTGAGCTTGCCCGGTGAATCGCATCCGAAAACCGACAGGGCTTTGTGGATCCTAAGCCGCTTTCCGTTGTGTTCACAGTATGTGCCCGGCGAAACAGACAATGCCCTTATCTTGTTTAATATATTAATAGAGCTCTCATCCCACTCGATCTTTCCCTCAGATTTATCGATTTTGGGAGCCGTGCTAGCTCCCGCTTCAGCCTGAGGAATGAACTCCCAGTTTTCAGACGGAATATGAAGCAAAAACTCAAGGAGTTTCTCACAGCCAGCACTGCATGTTTTGATAAGAAGGGATGCTGTGTCGTCTTCATCACTGATGATAACTGGTATCTGCGAAAGGATTGGGCCTGAATCCATTCCCTCGTCAAGCCTGAATATTGTCACCCCGGTCTCTTTGAGTCCATCCATGATCGCCCTTTGCACCGGAGCTGATCCCCTGTATGCCGGAAGCATGGACGGATGGATATTTATGCAGCCCAGCGGTGCCATGTTTAAAAGGGGCTCTTTTATCATATGTCCAAAATCTATGACAAGGATGAGATCTGGAATATCACTCATGATCCATTCTATAGTTTCTGCGTCTGCAGAAAGTTTTGATGTGGTCCTCGTTTTTAAGCCAAGTTCCTCTGCTTTTTCGAATACCGGTGTATTCTGTAGATGAAGACCTCTGCCTGATGGCCTGGGGGCATTTGTCACTACCCATTCCGGTATTGCTTTTTGAGCGATAATGGAGAGGCACTCCGCAGCAAATCTTCCGGAACCGCAAAACCCAAACCTCAAATTTTTTGCCATTACTTTTCTCTTGCCTGCTTCGCTATCTTTTTTTTAAGGAACTGCCTTTTTAGCGGCGAGACCCTGTCAATAAGCAGTTTTCCGTTTAAATGGTCTATTTCGTGCGAGAAGACGCATGCGAGGAATCCTTCTATCTCTTTCTCGAAAAGTTCCCCCTTCTCATCATAATACCGAACCTTTATGTATTCAGGCGACTCCACCTTCTCATAGATCCCCGGAAAACTTAAGCATCCCTCTTCGACTGTATTAATATTTTCTTTTTCCAATATTACAGGGTTGATCAGAACATATTTTTCACCGTTATATTCAATTACCGCTATTTTCTTTGCTAAGCCTACCTGTGGCCCTGCAAGGCCGATACCGTCGGAAACGTGCATTGTTTCCCACATATCGTTGACCAGTATTCCGAGTTCCTCATCAAACAAAGTGATCTCCTCTGTTTGCTCCCTGAGAATAGGGTCAGGGTAGACGCATATTTTTCTGACAGACATCAGATCTCCTCCAAATAATTCTATTACGAGTATTTTAACAGAAAATCCCCATGCCTCTCATTAAAAAAGGCATGGGGAATATGAATATTGTTCTGGAAATACTCTTAAAAGATCCTACTCTGAATCTTCTGCCTGTTTTAGGAATTCACCGATCGTCACGTTGGTCTCTTCCTGGGGAAGCTGATTGCTGTGACTGTCGTTCCTTCTTTTGTCAAAATCAGAGCGGCGGCGGCGGGGACGGTCATCATTTCTCTGTCCGCCTTCCTGAGCAGTCTCCTCTGATTTAGGCTTCCTGACGGGTTCTTCATTGGCGGGACGGAGGCTGAGACGCATCCTGCGTTCTGCGGGATTGACATCAAGCACCCTTGCAGTAACTTCCTGTCCCTCAGAGAGGACTTCTCTTGGGTTTTCTATTCTCTGCTGGCTTATCTGCGATATATGGATAAGCCCTTCGATACCGTCCTCAAGTTCTACAAATGCTCCAAAGTCAGCGATCCTGACTACCTTGACAGGAATTTCCATGTCTTTGGTATATTTCTCAGCAACGTCCTTCCATGGATCTGAAAGCTGCTTGTAGCCGAGGCTGATACGTTTACGGTCAGAATCTACCTCAAGGATAGAGACTTCTATCTTCTGGCCTCTCTTGAGTACTTCTTTGGGGTGTTTTATTCTTGTCCAGCTGAGGTCGCCTATGTGGACCAGACCCTCAATGCCGGGCTCTATTTCTACAAAAGCACCGAATTCTGTCAGGTTTGTAACAGTTCCTTCAACAACGACTCCGGGCTTCCAGCGTTCTGCCGCTGTATCCCAGGGATCAGGCAGAGTCTGCTTCAGGCTGAGAGAGATCCTGTTGTTCTCCTTGTCTATGCCGATCACCTTGACCTTGATGTGATCGCCCTTAGAGACAACATCCTTAGCCTTGGCGTTGCGCTGCCATGAGAGCTCGCTGACATGAACAAGGCCTTCCATCGCACCAAGATTTACGAATACGCCGAAAGAGGTGATGCTGCTGACATCCCCTTCAAGGACATCCCCTTCGTTGACCTGCTCGTAGAATGACTGCCTGATCTCTGCCATCTCCGCTTCCATGAGGCTGCGGCGTGAGAGCACAAGGCGACGCTTGCGGCGGTCCTTTTCGATCAGTTTGACCTGGAAATCCTGTTCAAGGAGACGCGTTGGATTGACATTACGCCCATCCTCGGCAAGGTGTGAAATAGGGATGAAGCCTTCTATTCCGTAGCAGCTTACGATAAGGCCGCCCTTTACCTTGCGGATACCCTTTACGGTAACAGTTTCATTCTTTGCGGCTTCTTCTTCAAGCTTGTTCCAGCGTTCGTCAAATTCACAGCGCCAACGGCTGAGGCTCAGCTGTGCATCTTCGCCCTGTCCGATGTTTGTGATCTGAACTTTGACTTTTGCGCCGTTTTCAGGTTCCGGGGTCTCTTCGACCAGGACCTTGTGTGTCCACTCTCTGCGGGGAAGAAAACCTTCGCATTTGTAGCCCACATCAACAAGCCATCCGTCTTCACGTGCGTCAACTATTGTGCCTTCAAGGATCTTTCCGCGATGGAAATCACCCATCACGTCAAACTGCTGCATCATTTCTTCCATTGTTTCTTCTTTTTCCGGTGCTGCCTGTGTTTCAAGTCCGTCTTCTGTGCGAAGCTCGTCAACCATACCCAACATCCTCCTGCTTACATCATGTTTAAATTTTGGATCAGTTCTTTTATTAGCCAGTCGGGAGTACTTCCTCCCGCAGCTATTCCGATGTTTTCCTTATTTCGCAGCCACCCCCTGTCGATCTCCCCTGCATGTTCGATCCACAACGTCGATACTCCGACGTCCATGGATATCTCTGCAAGTTTTTTTGTATTTGCACTGTTCCGGCCACCAAGAATTAACATTCCGTCTACTTTTGAAGCAAGCCTGCAAACGGAATCCTGACGCGCCAGAGTAGCTTTGCAGATCGTATTATACACCTTGATCTCAGGTGATATCGTTATGAACGACCCGACAAGCGCGATAAAAGAGGCGACCTTTTGAGTCGTCTGGCTAAGTATCCCGCACTTTCGTCCCTTGAGGTTTTCGGGTATATCACCTTCGGAAGATATTACAACGACCTCTCCGTCGGCATATCCCATTATTCCCCTGACTTCGGGATGTTCCCTGTCACCTGATATTACCACAACATACCCCTCGGAAGAAAGGTCTTTTGCCCTTTTTTGAGCTGTTTTGACAAACGGACACGTTCCGTCGACCACTTTCATGCATTTTTTTCTCAGGTTTTCAGCCTCTGACGGGGTAACTCCATGTGCTCTGATAAATGCAATGGAGCCAAATGGAACATCCTCCGCTGATTCGACAACTATCAGCCCCATCTTTGACAGCCTCTCGATCTCCTGGGGGTTATGGATCGGACTTCCCAGAGAATAAATTTTATCGGAACGCAGCAGTTCCTCTTCGAGCTTGGATATCGCCCTTCTTACGCCAAAACATAATCCTGTCGGGTCGGCAATGTGGATCTTCAATTCACTCTTTGCCCTCTTGTTCCAAATGCCTGATGCAATGCGGCATTACGTCTTCCATTGCTTCTGACATTTCATATTTGTCAAAATCATACCACAGTGCAGGCTCAAAGTGTTTGAACCACGTCATCTGCCTCCGTGAAAAGGCTTTCGTTGACCGGATGTCGCCTTCCAGCGCCTCTTCGTATGAGCAACAGCCTTTGACATACTGTACCAATTCCCTGTATCCGAACCCCTGGAGCGCAGGCAGGGAAGGAGAATATCCCTGAGCAAGGAGCCATTCGACTTCTTCGGGGTATCCATTTGAAAACTGCTCCCTTACCCTAGCTGCAATATTTTTGTAAAGGTTGGATCTGTCCCTGATAAGTCCGATATAAAAAACGTCGAATGGAGAGCTCATCTTTGCCTGATTTTCATACCACCACGTTGCCGGCTTTCCTGTAATACGGTAAATCTCAAGAGCCCTCATTGTCCTCACTGGGTCGTTCGGGTGTATTTTTGCCGCTGCAGAAGGGTCCAGTGCGGTGAGTTCATTGTGTAGTTCCGCCAGTCCCCTTATTTCGATCTCTTCCTCGAGCATCTTCCTGACGGCAGGGTCTTTAGGGAGATCTTCAGAGAGCGTGCCGCATAGAGCCTTGTAATAAAAAGGAGTGCCGCCGATAAGCAAGGGTACCCTGTCTCTTTTTCTGATCCTATCAATGGCGTCTGTTGCTTGATATGCAAAATCAGCTGCAGAATAGACCTGATCAGGGTCAGCTACATCTATAAGGTGATGCAGTATCTCACGCCTTATTTCGAGTGAAACCTTATCTGTGCCAACATCAAGGTATCTGTAGACCTGCCTGGAATCAACGGAAATTACCTCGGCATTCAGCTTTCGTGCAAGTTCCAGACTGAATTTTGTCTTGCCGACAGCAGTAGGTCCTATTATTGCTATTACAGGTATTTTATTTAATTGCATTTTATTCATCAGCGCTCAAACCAATCCTCTAATTTCCTGTTTTCTATAAGAAATATTGTCGGCCTTCCGTGTGGGCATGTAAAGGGGCTTGAACATGCTTGAAGCCTATCCATAAGAGTTTCGGCCTCTTCCCTTTCAAAGCGGCTGCCAAGCTTTACTGCATCTCTGCATGCAAGCCTTGCCATCCTCCACCATACCTCTCTGTCACGCTTATCCGGATCATTTTCAACTTCGATGCCTCTTAGCGCCGAACGGAGCATGTCCAGCGGAGATAGTTTAGATTTTCCCCTGAGCATTGGGACTCCAAGCAGGTGGTCATCTTCAAATATAAAAGCCAGATCCTTGAGCTCTTTCGAAAATATATTTATCTCGGGCAGTAAAGAAATTGGTATTTCAACGGGCATTGTCAGGTTTTGAGTGGCTATACCCTCTTTAAAACTTACTGCGATCTCCTCGTACAGTATCCTCTCATGGGCTGCATGCGGATCAACTATAGCCAGGCCATTGGGAAGATCAAATATAAGAAAACCCATTGCAGTCTGCCCTATATAATTTTTGAAGCCATCAACCGTTACCGGAGCAGGCTTCCCTGCCGGTATGAAGACCGTCGCCTCAGGCGATGATACCCTTTCAGCAAGCTGTCCGCTTTCTGAAACAGGTTTCCACGGAGTCTGGCTAAACATGGGATCTGTTTTGTCGAACCATCCTGATGACCTATTCTCTGAGAATGTAAACGAAGTATCTCTCCCTGTTTGGGGCTCATTCTCCGCCGTGAAGGAGTACTTCCCGGAAAATATCTTACGGGTCGTTTGCAGTACCAGTTTATATATGTCTCCGGATCTTCTGAATCGGACCTCTTCTTTGGCAGGATGGATATTGACATCAAGATCTTCGGGCGGCATTTCAAGTACGACAAGCCATTCACCGTAAGCCGCCGATTCTCCGCCGCACACCGCTGATCTTATCGTAGGATCCTGTATCCTTCTGCCGTTGACAAAGATCGTCATCACTGTACGCCTGCTGTCCGGTATCGGATTCCACCATATTTTCACACTGTTGGTGTTATAGGCAGTCTCAGAACTGTAAAGGCGGGTCTCATTGCCCCAGCGCCTTTGAAGGGCTTTATCTGTTGATCCCGGAGGAAGCAGCTCCAATATCCTCTTTCCGTCAGAGAAGACCCTGAAGGTCAGTTCCGGATTGACAAGCGCGTAATCGTTTACGACCTGAAGTATCCTCCTGAGCTCGGCAGATGCAGTTTTGAGGAATTTGCGCCTTGCAGGAAGGTTGTAAAAGAGATCGTCCACCTGGATCCTTGTTCCGGGGTGGGAAGGAGTTTCTGTATGGAGAGTAACCGTTCCGCCTTCACACCTTATTATCCCGCCGGCATCAGATGTCCGTTCCCTGCTGCGGATCTCCATCCTGCTTACTGCTGCAACGCTGGATAGGGCCTCTCCCCTGTAACCGAGAGTAGATATCCTCTCCAGATCATCAAGAGTGGTAATTTTGCTGGTTGCATATCTTTCCAGCGCAAGGGGAAGTTCCTCGAATGAAATTCCGCAACCGTCATCTTCTATGACGAAAGAGGTTTTCCCTCCCTGCTCAATATAAAGGGTAATATTTCGCGCTGATGCGTCAATTGAGTTTTCTATGAGCTCTTTGGCAACTGACGATGGCCTTTCGATCACTTCACCGGCGGCGATCCTGCTTGATACTTCCTTGTCAAGACGTTTTATCATTTGAATCCCAACACTTTCCGGCTCTCTTTTCTTAGCCTGTAAACGACCTGAAGAGCTTCCATCGGGGTCATTTCGTCAGGATCAGTAGCTGCCAGTTCTTCAAGTATGGCCTCATGTCCCACGTCAAAGAGCTTCATCTGACTCTCTTCGTTGGCAGGCAAAGCGGACTTCTGCTCATTCGATGAAGTCTCAAAACCTGCAAGCAGTTCTTTGGACCGCCTTAGTACCAGGGACGGAACCCCGGCGAGCCTCGCCACCTCTATTCCGTATGACCTGTCGGATGGTGCTTCAACAACTTTATGCAGGAAGGTGACCCCCTCCTTGCCCTCTTCCACCGCCATACTGAGGTTCGTCACTCCCGGAAGCATTTCGGCAAGTTTTGTAAGTTCGTGATAATGTGTCGCAAAAAGGACAGCAGCCCTTCGTCCCTCCTGCCCCTGCAGGTATTCTATAACTGACCATGCGATACTTAGTCCGTCGTAAGTGGAGGTGCCCCTGCCCACCTCGTCAAGAATGACAAGGCTCCTGTCTGTTGCGTTTCGAAGGATATTGGCGGTCTCCACCATTTCGACCATAAAGGTGCTCTGCCCTCTCGCAAGTTCATCGCGTGCGCCAATTCTGGTAAAGACACGGTCGATCAGCCCTATTTTTGCGCTCTCTGCGGGCACAAAAGAGCCCATGTGGGCCATTATGGCGATAAGGGCTGCCATGCGAAGATAGGTCGATTTTCCGGCCATGTTCGGGCCGGTGATTATTGCTATCCTTTTTCCGGAAACCATGCTCAGAGAAAGGTCATTCGGCGTGAAAGGGCGGTTTCCAAGCATTACCTCTATTACAGGATGTCTTCCGTTTTTTACGATAAAGTCTGTCCCCATTTCCATTACAGGCCTTACGTACCTTCGTTCTGAAGCTATTTCTGCCAGGGAAGAAAAAAGGTCTGCTGCGGCAATGAATTTTGCCGCGTTAAGTATCTCCTGACTCTTTGAAAGAGTGGCCTCAACGATCTCGGAGTAGATCCTTTCCTCAATGGAAAGTATTTCTTCTTCGGACCTGAACATCTCTTTTTCAAATATTTTGAGCTCCTCGGTAATAAAGCGTTCAGCGTTTACCAGTGTCTGTTTCCTGATGTATTCTGCAGGGGCTCTGTTCAGCCCGCCTTTAGGTATTTCAATGTAATAACCAAAGACCTTATTTACACCGGCCTTCAGGTTCTTTATACCTGTCCTCTGTCTTTCGTTTTCTTCAAATCTATGAAGCCATTCAGAAGAATGTGCCGCCTTGTCTCTCCATTCGTCCAGTTCCTTGTCATAACCTTTTCTTATGACACCTCCGTCCCTGACGAAACGGGGAACGGTTTCCGATATTGAGGATCCAAGAAGAATAAAGAGTTCCTCCAGATGATCAACATCTATAGTCCAGTTTTTCAGCCTCTCGTTCATTGCCATCATGTTTATCAGCACAGGCAGTGCACGGAGGGTCTCTCTTATTGTGACAAGATCAGAGGGAGATCCCATCCGAAGAGTCATTCGGCTTATTGCCTTTTCCATGTCTCCGCAAGACGAGAGGCTACGCTGCAGTTCACTGCGCGTAGAATTATCGTTTACAAGCTCTTCGACGGAATCCTGTCTTTGTTCAATAGTCCCTATGTCCTGAAGGGGTGAGAGTATCCATTCTTTGAGAGTCCTCCTGCCCATTGCAGTACGGCATCTGTTGAGGACAGAAAATAGTGAGATGTCAGAGGGTTCTGTAAGTTCAAGATTGTTTACTGTGTTCCTGTCGAGAATAAGCGATTGCGCCGGCATGACCGGCGTGATCCCGGTCACATGGAGAGCCTGAGAAAACTGGGTCTCTTCCAGATATCTCAAAACTGCCGCTGATGCACCTGCTGCCGTATCCCTGTCATCGATCCCCATGCAGTTGAGAGAGGCTATCCCCCACTTTCTGCAGAGCCATTCCGAACCTGTCTTTGGCTCAAATTCTCCCTTTTCTCTTTCAACTATATTGGGACCGCCCTGGTCTGAATAAATTTCAGAAAGATACTCGCTCTGTCCCTTTCGGATCAGTATTTCATCAGGGCGGAATGAAGAGAGGAGCGATGATGCCTCTTCAACATTAAAGGTACCGGCTTTTAGAGTGCCTGTTGCAGTAGTGAGGAGTGCCAGTGAGATGTTCTTCCCGTCAAAAAAGCAGGCGGCAAGGTTTCCATCTGACTCTGAGCTGTCAGAAAGCCAAGTGCCGGGTGTCACTAATCTAGTTACTTCCCTTTTGACAAGAGTTTTTCCGTCAGGAACTGTTACCTGCTCGCATATGGCGACCCTGTGACCTGCCGCTACCAGCTTTCCAAGATAGGAATCGACTGCGTGGAATGGGACACCTGCCATGGGGATGGCGTTTTCTGCATCGCGGGAACGTGATGTTAGGGCAATATCAAGAACAGAGGATGCGATCTGGGCATCCTCAAAAAACATTTCATAGAAATCACCCATGCGGAAAAAAAGAAGAGAGTCAGGGTACTGCTCTTTCCAGTACATGTACTGTTCCAGCATGGGGGTCATTTTAGTCCCCTGCGGAAGTTCCAAGTCTATTCAGACCTCCCCTTGTCCAGATAACTTTGAAGGAGAAGGGAGGCGGCGACCATGTCTACCCGTTGTTTTCGGCCTTTCCTCGAGACATCTCCCTCTAAGAGGGACTGCTGCGCTATAACTGTTGTAAAGCGCTCATCCCAAAAAATTATTTCCAGGTCAGGATATCTGACGACGATATTATCAGCGATCTCTCGGATATTCAGAGCTTCAGGCCCCTCATTCCCGCCGGTCCTGAGCGGAAGGCCTACCAGAAGTTTTGTCGTCCGGTAGGTATCCATGATCTTTTTGAGTTCTTCTATCCAGTCGTTCTTTGTGCTGAGGACAGTCAATGCCTGAGCGAAAGATCCGAACGGATCGCTTACCGCAACACCGACCCTTACGGAACCTATATCTACAGCAACTATCCTCTCCAACTGGCCGGCCTCAGCCTTTTGCAGCAAGTCTGGCAAAGATCTCAGGTGCCTTTGTGACGGCTTCGTTCAGTCTGCCTGCATCAGGAGCCCTTCCCTGCGCAAGAGTGGGTCTTCCGCCGCCTCTTCCGCCGATAAGGTCAGCTATCTCCTTCAGGAATTCATCTGCCCTGATGCCCTTGCTGACTGCTTCTTCGCTCGCCATGGAAGTCAGCGTCACATGTTGTTCTTCCCCTATTCCTGCAAGCAGTATCACTGCGACCGGGTATTTCTGCTTTATCCTGTCACCGACCTGCCTAAGAAGATCGGGATTCATGTTTTCAAACTTTTCCATTATGAGGTCAACGCCGTTGACGCTGGCGCATGGTTTAATGCTCTCTTCAATATCGGACATGGCAGCCTTGACCTGCAGCTCCCTGTTTTTTCTCTCAAGCATCTTCTTTTCGTCAAGAAGGTCTTCCACCCTGTTGAGGACTGAGTCAAGATCTTCTCCAAGCATTGACATGAGAGTACCTGACAGGTAGCTGAAACGCTGAAAAGCCGCAAGGGCGTTCTGTCCAACTATTGCATTTATGCGCCTTACTCCTGAACCTATGCCCTCTTCACGGATGATCTTGACGACGCCGATCTCACCTGTGGCCTTGACGTGTGTTCCGCCGCAGAGCTCTGTTGAGTATCCGGGTATTTCGAGCACTCTTACTTCGTCTCCGTATTTTTCATCAAAGAGCGCCTTCGCACCTGTCTTTTTTGCTTCTTCGATAGGCATTAAAGTTGTGTTTACCGGCAGGTTTGAAAGGACCTGTTCATATACGATGGATTCTATCTCCCTCAGCTGGTCAGTTGTAAGCGGGGCAAAATGGTTGAAGTCGAAACGCAGGAACGTAGGCGTTACGATAGATCCGGCCTGTCTCACATGCTGTCCCAGGACCTTAGAAAGCGCTTCGTGAATAAGATGCGTGGCCGTATGATGCCTCTGTATATTTTTTCTTCTTGCGGTATCGATCGACGCTGTCACAGCCTGGTTTTTCTTTATGCTTCCCTTTAACAGCCTACCTCTGTGCACGATAAGGTCGTTTACAGGATAAATAGTATCCTCTACCTGGAAGATCACATTCTCCGCTGTTATAAGACCCGTGTCGCCCACCTGTCCGCCCTTTTCAGCATAGAAAGGCGTCTCGGTAAGGATAATGTCCGCGCTTTCACCTTCCGCGATAAAATCTTTTTCTTTTCCTTCGCAAATTATTGCCGAAACTTCTGCGTCCACAAAAGTGCGGTCATAACCGCAGAAGCTGCTTGGACCGGTCCTGTCTGCCAATTCAGTGTATGCATTTTTAGAAATAACAGAACTGGTCTGTTTGCTCGAAGCCCTTGCACGCTCTCGCTGGTCGTCCATTGCCTTGTTGAAGCCATCCTTATCAACGCTGATGCCCTCTTCTTCGCACATCTCCTCTGTAAGTTCAAGAGGGAATCCGTACGTGTCGTAAAGGACAAATGCAACGCTTCCCGGAAGTGTGCTGAGCGAGTTGTTCTTAAGCTGATTTATCTCAGACTCAAGAAGGTCGCTTCCCTGAGAAAGCGTCTTTGTAAAACGTTCCTCTTCCGTCTTCAGTATCTGTTCAATGGCACAGGACTGTTCGAGAAGCTCAGTGTACTCGTCACCGATAGATTCACGGACTGAGGGTAAAAGTTCCGTAAGGAAGGGCCTCTCTATTCCAAGCAGCTTTCCGTAACGGGCGCTTCTCCTGATCAGACGCCTCAGCACATAACCTCCGCCATCGTTTGTGGGCAGTATTCCATCTGCTATCATGAATGCCGATGCTCTTATATGGTCGGAGATAACCTTAACAGCCATATCTTTTTTGGGATCTTTTCCGTATTTGACTCCGCCAAGTTCGCATGCCTTGTCGATTATCGGGCGGAAGAGGTCCGTCTCGAAGTCATTGGGAACTCTCTGAACGACCGATGAAAGTCTCTCAAGCCCCATCCCGGTGTCGATGTTCTTGTTTGGCAGAGGTGTGAGGTTTCCTGCCTCATCCCTGTTGTACTGCATGAAGACAAGGTTCCATATCTCCAGGTAGCGGTCACAGTCGCATCCCACAGTGCATGTGGGTTTTCCGCACGAAAATTCCGGTCCCTGGTCGTAAATTATCTCAGAGCAAGGTCCGCACGGGCCGACAGGTCCGGCTGCCCAGAAATTGTCATCAGCGCCAAGGCGTACTATCCTGTTTTCAGGAAGCCCCACCTTGTCGCGCCAGATGTCATGCGCCTCGTCATCGTCGAGATAGATCGTTGCGTAGAGCCTGTCAGGTTCAAGTCCGACACGCTCTGTAAGAAATTCCCAGGCCCAGGGGATGATTTCCTCTTTAAAATAATCTCCAAAACTGAAGTTCCCCAGCATCTCAAAAAATGTGTGATGTCTTGCAGTACGGCCGACATTTTCAATGTCATTGGTCCTGACGCACTTCTGTGCTGTAGTCGCTCTTTTTACCTCGGGGGTCTTCAATCCCAGGAAGTATTGTTTGAAAGGGACCATGCCTGCTATTGTGAAAAGCAGCGTAGGATCATCGGGCACCAGTGAAAAACTGCGGTACCTTTTGCATCCCTTTTCCTCGAAATATGAAAGAAAGAGTTCCCTTAATTCTTTTCCGCTTCTGTATTGCATTTAAGCTGCCCCCTGTAATAAAAGATCAAAACCAAATTCCAGCCGCATCATAAAACCGGTCAGGTCTTTAAATTTTTTGCACCAAACAATTATACGCGGATCTGGGGTGTTTGTGCCAGATCCACGTTTGGGAAATAAATGTCTATTGTATAAAAAAAATCAGCGGCCGACCAGTTTTCTGCGCGCCGTTTTTGCCTCAGCAATTACCCTGTCTTTGTCAGTTTCAGTAAACGATCCATTGTTATAAAGCATTTTTCCTGCCACAACAGTTGCCTTTACATCTGAGGAAGATCCGGCGTAAACGAGGAAGCCGGGTAGATTCTCATTGTCCCAGCCAACATAATGCGGCCGGTCAAGGTCAACAAGTATCATGTCTGCCCTGTAACCCTCTTTGATCAGTCCTGTATCGTTGAATCCTAGAGCCTTTGCTCCGTTTACCGTAGCCATCCTTAGCACTTCAACGGATGTCATAAGAGTCGGATCTTTTGCCTCACCCTTGTGGATCAGCGCAGCGCAGCGAAGCTCATCCCAAATGTCCAGCCTGTTGTTGCTTGCCGCCCCGTCTGTTCCGAGAGCGATCCTCACGCCGGCATTCAGAAAATCAGGAATGGGGGCTATGCCGCTTCCAAGCTTAAGATTGCTCTTTGGGTTGTGGGCAAACGTTACGTTGTCCCTCGCATAAAATGGCGCAGATCCCTTACCTACCCATACACAGTGCGCCAGAAGAAGGTTCGGCACATCTATCATTCCTGTATCGGTAAGATACTCCTCGGGAGTCATTTTTCCTTCCAGAACGCTTATGTTCCATTCAGAAGATGTTTCAAGCCAGTGAAGCTGGACTCCTAATCCGGTCTCTTTCGCCTTTTCTGCTATCTCTTTCATCAGTTCGAAAGGAACAGTGTATGGTGCGTGTGGTCCAAGCTGGACGCTGATCAGCCCATCCCTGCCATTGTAGTCCTCTGCAAGCTTAAGGTTCTCTTTTAGTTTGCTTCTGTCACTGTCTCCTACGATCCCCCGCGAAAGCCCGCATCTCATTCCATTTTCGAGAGCGGCCTCCGCTACTTTGTCCATGAAGAAATACATATCTGCAAAACAGGTGGTACCGGTAGAGAGCATCTCCAATATGCCAAGTGCCGTCCCTGCTTTGACAAGGTCTCCGTCAAGGTTGTTTTCAACCGGCCAGATGCGTTTCTGAAGCCATTCCATAAGAGGCAGTTCTTCTCCAAGCCCTCTCAGCAATGTCATAGCAGCATGTCCGTGTGCATTAACAAAACCGGGTATCAGAGCTGTATTGCCTCTTCCCTCATAAGCACACCCGGAACTGAGGCTACCTGCCGGAATGATGGAGGTTATCCTGTCGCCTTCTGTGATAACATCACATCTTTCGGCTGAAGATCTTTCCGTGTCCCAGACAACGACATCCCTGTACCGGTTTGTAATCATACCTCTCTCCATGCCGCCAGGTATTCCTTTTGCTCCTGTGTAAGCCGTTCAATGTTTATTCCGAGTGATTCAAGCTTTAGCTCAGCCACTTTGCAGTCCAGTTCTGCCGGAACGTTGTAGAGTCCGGGCTCCAGTTTATTGCAGCTTATAAAGAGGCAGGAAAGCAGCTGCATAGCAAAACTCATATCCATTATTTCTACGGGATGTCCGTCCCCAGCTGCCAGGTTGACCAGCCTTCCCTCGCCAAGAAGGTGGATCCTGCGTCCAACAGGAAGGATATAAGTCTGTATATTGTCACGCGATGCCTTTACATCAACAGCCAGCTCCGCAAGGTCCGGAATGCAGACTTCCACGTCAAAGTGGCCTGCATTGCAGAGCAGAACTCCGTCTTTCATTCTCATAAAGTGCTCTTTCCTTATGACTTTAGTGTTTCCGGTAACTGTAATGAAGACATCCCCGACCTTAGAAGCATCAAGCATGTCCATAACATCAAAACCATCCATCAGCGCCTCAAGTGCCCTGTGAGGATCGACCTCTACAACTATGACCCTTGCACCCAGGCCGGCCGCCCTCTTTGCAGCGCCCTTTCCGCACCATCCATATCCGGCAATGACAACAATTTTGCCTGCCACTATAAGGTTGGTTGTCCTGAGTATCGCATCCCAGACAGACTGCCCTGTTCCGTACCTGTTGTCAAATAGATATTTGCTCTGGGCATCATTGACTGCCAGCATCGGGAATGGAAGCACCCCCTCACAATGCATTGCTTTAAGGCGCTTAATACCGGTCGTGGTCTCTTCGCATCCCCCAAGCACTGAGGGGATCAGGTCCCTTCTCTTCTCTATTATCATCGAAACGACGTCTCCGCCGTCATCAATTATTATCTGAGGATCCCATTTGAGCATTTCTTCTATGTTTTCGGAGTACTCCTGAGAACTCATGCCTCTGCGGCTGAATACGTGAATTCCTTCTTCAACAAGCGCAGCGCATATTGTGTCCTGTGTAGACAATGGATTGCTGCCTGCAACGGCAACAGTAGCTCCAAGCCTGTGCATAACTTTCAAAAGGCAGGCCGTCTTAGCCTCAAGATGCAGACAGCATCCGATAACCAGACCTTCAAGCGGCTTATACTTTTCTTCCCTCTCTGCGATCAGCCTTAGCACGGGCATATATTCCCATGCCCATTCTATCCTTCTGTGTCCTTCCGGAGCCAGGTTCATGTCAGCAATCCTAAACTCGTTTTTCATAATTCTGCCTCCTTCCTTTTTGTCAGTCCTTTTCAAAAATAAACACGCAACACAGAGTGCATGAATTGATATTGACCAAAGGCACCACTCCTATACTGTGAGCAAAAAGCGGATAAAAACATCAAAGGATATATAAGTACTATCCTGTATTTCCTGCCTTAATATTACCACTCAACAGCATATTAAGCTGTTATTTTATGCAGCTTCTTTATGTCTGACGGCTCAAAAATACCTTCCTCGGTTATTATTCCTCTGATCAGATCTGCAGGGGTCACGTCAAAAGCCGGATTCCATACCTTTGCGTCCTCGTGGACAAGAATTTCACCGCCGACCTTCCTTACTTCACTGTGGTCTCTTTCTTCGATAGGGATCGAATCTCCGTTTGGGCAGTTAAAATCAATACTGCTTATGGGTGCTGCTATGTAAAATGGGACATTGTGACTTTTTGCAGAAATTGCCAGCCCATAGGTGCCTATCTTATTTGCCGTGTCACCGTTGAGTGCTATCCTGTCTGCTCCGGTGATCACAGCATCTATCTTTTCCCTTGACATAAGAAAGGCCGCCATAGAATCACATATGACCGTTACGTCAAATCCGTCCTCACACAACTCAAATGCAGTAAGCCTTCCTCCCTGAAAACGGGGCCTGGTCTCATCTGCATAGATTTTTATATCCTTCCCGGAATCCCTGGCTGACCTGAAGACACCCAAAGCCGTGCCGTAACCTGAAGTAGCAAGAGCCCCGGCGTTGCAGTGTGTTATTACTGTAGCCTTGTCCGGCAGAAGAACAGCCCCATGGGCACCGATCTTCTTGTTGATATCCCGGTCTTCCCTGTCTATCATTATTGCCTCTGATTCAAGCAATGAATAGAGTTCCGGCGAATTTTTATTTTCGTTAAATACTGACCGCATTTTTTCTATGGACCAAAAAAGGTTGACTGCCGTAGGCCTTGTTGCAGAAAGTCTTGAAAGTGCCTTGTCTATCGTTGAAATGTCTGAATGCGCCGCCAGTACTACACCATATGCCGCCGCGACCCCTATGGCCGGAGCTCCCCTTACTGTCATGTTTTCTATTGCTCCGGCTGTATCCTCATAAGAACGGCAATCCACAAAACTTACAGAGACCGGTATCTTTCTCTGGTCCAGAAGCCGAAGCATCGGCGCTCCGCTTATCCATTCTATCGTTTCAGGCAGCATAAGGCTCACCTCTTATAGAAAATTGTAAAAATTAATGCATATCGGAAACATGCCGTTTTTTCGGATGACTGGAGGATGGGCTGCACTCCTGTCAGTTTTCTCTGCAGATGCTTATTACCTCAGCCTCTGCCTTACCATCCCTGAAAAATATACCTACTCTCTGCTTCTCTGAAAGCGAGGAGGCATCCTTGATCATATTACCCTCAGCGTCCCTGCAGACAGTAAAACCTCTTGACATTACGCTAAGGGGTGAAAGGTTGTTCAGGGTGCCGGCTGCAGAACTGAGTTTAGCCTCGGCCTCAGAAAGCTTGTATGTGATGTTGGATGAGAGTGAACTGCGGGCATTATTCAAAAATTCAGAAGCGGGGATATAAACTCCTCTGGTTATGCTAAAGAGGAGCCTCCTCTTGGAATCTGTCAGGTCTGAACTTATTTTTGCAGCTCTCTTGTTTATGTGGGCATTCATCGACCGCATCGAACTTTTTAAGTAGGCCGTGAGTTCTTTGGAATCAGGGAAAACTCTTTCTGCAGCACCTGACGGTGTCGGCGCGTAAGCATCCGCGGCAAGGTCTGAAAGTGTTTTGTCAATTTGATGGCCCAGTCCTGTAATTACGGGAACGGGGCATGATCTGACAGCCCTTACAACTTCCTCGCTGTCAAAGGTATCCAGGTCATCTCTGCTTCCCCCGCCCCTTACCAGCATTACCAGTGAGATATCCTGCAAAGCTGCGCATTTTGAGAAAGCTTCCTTTATCTCTGAAGATGCTGCCGCCCCCTGCATCAGGCTTGGGATCACAAGAAGCTCTGAAGCAGGGTATCTTATTGATGCGATCTTTATTACATCCTGTACTGCAGCCCCTGTCGGCGATGTAATAAGAGCAACTTTTCTGGGAAAGGAGGGCAATGGCCTCTTATGCCTGATGTCGAAGAGTCCTTCTGCCGTAAGCTGCTTGAAAAGGATCTCCCTGGCTCTTGCTTTTGCTCCTTCGCCAAGCGGCAGAAGGGTCGTAGCATATATCTGGTATGAGCCTCTGGCTCCGTATACATCCACCCTTCCCCGTACAAGGACCTCGTCTCCGTCTTTGGGCCAAAGGATGACTGAGGAGGCGTTGGAGCGGAAAAGGACGCAGGAGATCCTTGCCTCTGCGCCGATCACAGTAAAGTACGCATGTCCGCTGGAGTGTTTTTTGAATCCAAGGAGCTCTCCCTTTACGGAGATATTCTGGAGCTCACCGGAAGCGTATATGGCTTCACGGATCTTGTTTGTTACTTCATCTACTGTAAATACTGCATCTTTTTCAAATTTAAACATGGCGGCTCAGTTCGAGAGAGACTCTTCCTTTCTCACGATCCTCCCCAGAACACCGTTAACAAAGCGTCCGGATTCTTCTGTACCGAAGACTTTGGCAAGTTCAACTGCCTCAGAGATCGAAACAGCTATAGGCACCTTTTTAGATATGACTCCTTCATAGAGAGCCAGCGATATGGCTACCTTGTCAACGGCAACCATTCTTTCCGGCCTCCAGCCTATAATGTTTTCCCTGAGCAGGTCTGAGATAGCCTCCATGTTATCCATTACTCCCCTTACCAGCTCACAGGCATAGTCAAATACACCATCAGCCTCACCCTCTGAAGGGTACAGCTCTATGGCCTCATCGATATTTGCCGAAGGTCTTACATCCAGTTGGTAAATTAATTGGAGCGCAATTTCACGTGATCTGTGGCGCATTTGTGACTTTGACGACATATTCAAATATCATCTCCTGAATTGCTGCATCAGAATTGAAATTTGTTTTTTGCCGTCGTCGGTAAGCAGTATCCAGGAGACTCCATATCCAATGATCGCAGCAAAAAGTGACCACAGGATGCCCTTAAGCCCAAGGTGCACTATTGCGGTCAGTGCAGCCGCCGCACCGGCCCAGAATAATGGCATAGTCCAGACAGGATTAGTTTTGGGATTGTCCTGAGGTGCTATGTTGATCCAGTTTATATGGACCGCCATTCCTGACTTTGTGAAGATGTCGGTGAACTTCTTTTCAAGTCTTACCTTGTCTTCTTCGTTGTCACCCTCAGGCATGGTAATGTAAATATTCAAAAGGTTTTGATCCCCGATAAAAGAAACTTCCTGGCAGTAAAAACCTTCCGGCAGTCTTTTGGAAACGATGTGGCGTATAGAGTCTCCGTCAAGCCAAATTTTGCCGATCTTGGTCGTAGTCCATAAAAAGAGCATCTTATTCACCTCTTAATCGAGAAGGCCGGTTTCTCATTCAGGAAACCGGCCTTCTTCTGTAATCTCAGTTAAGCTCAGGCCTCTTCGGTAAATGTGTTGTAAACAGCCTCTGTCTCAACAACAGGTTCTTTTTTATCACCAAAGGTAACACCCTGAACGTAAACATTGACGCCTTTGATCGTATAACCTGTAAAGCGTTCTATCTGTTCCTTGACTGCCTCCTGTACATCCCAGCAAACATCGGGGATGCGGAGTCCATACTTTACAGCAATATATGCATCTACAACTATTTCCGGCGAATCTCCGTCAGAGATAGTTATCCTTACACCGTTGACTGTTTTTCTTCCGAGACGCAGGTTAGCCATGAGACCCGGATTTGCCGGAGTAACACCTTCAACGCTGTTCAGAGCTTTTGTGGCAAGCTGTGCTATGACATCTTCCGATATCCGGATCTTTCCTTCAAGGTTAGACTGGTCTATAGTTGCACCGGTAACTATTTCTTCGGTCTCACCTGCTTCGCTTACTACGAATTCCTCTTTTTTATTCGCGACCATGCGGTTATTCCTCCTTATCAACAACTGGATGTGTATTGCTCAGTAGAATTCTGCTGCTGTTTTAATCTTCCGGATATTTAAAGGGCTTACCGCAGTGGGGACAAAGAAGATCTTCATCTTCATCATAGGCAGCCGGTTCATAGTAGAAATCCTTGCCGCATTCGGGACAGGTCACTGAGGCGTACTCTTCCTCATCAAAGTCCTCGTAATCTTCGTCATCATCGTACTC
>LFRM01360713.1_pt1 | contig 21011 bp, 13 predicted proteins | sample 618341 | NCBI WGS metagenome assembly LFRM01 (sample SAMN03654438, study PRJNA283298) | anaerobic digester metagenome | isolation source: pool of bioreactors CSTR01a, CSTR02a, and CSTR03a thermophilic anaerobic... | place: Denmark: Kgs. Lyngby | collected 2014-05-21 | reverse complement strand
GAGCTACCTTTACTGTATTCTAAAAGTATTGTATTATATAGAACATATGTTTATATTAAGCCTTGATTCACTGGCTTATTTTTATATTTTAAGGAGGAGCCATGGACGGTACATTCAAACTTAAGTCAACCTTTAAACCCACTGGAGATCAACCCCAGGCCATTGAGACGCTCTTAGATTCAATCAATGCTGGCAACCGTTATCAAACCCTGTTGGGTGTTACCGGTTCCGGAAAAACCTTCACGATGGCTAATATTATTGAGCGGACCCAGCGTCCAACCTTGGTGTTAGCTCATAACAAAACCCTAGCGGCTCAGCTTTGTTCCGAATTCCGCGAATTTTTCCCGGATTCAGCCGTGGAATACTTTGTATCCTACTATGACTATTATCAGCCGGAAGCCTATGTAGCTTCATCGGATACTTTTATAGAGAAAGACTCATCCATTAACGATGAAATTGATAAACTGAGGCACTCTGCTACCAACTCTTTATTTGAGCGGCGGGATGTTATTATTGTTGCCTCGGTTTCCTGCATCTATGGATTAGGTAACCCCGATGAATATCGAAACCTGTCCTTATCCTTGCGTCCTGGCATGGTGAGAGATCGGGATGATATAATTCGCAAATTAATTGAAATGCAATTTGAACGCAATGATGTGGATTTTACCACTTCAACTTTTCGAGTGAGAGGGGACGTTTTAGATATCGTGCCACCTTTTACTAGTGAAAAAGCCATTCGAGTGGAATTCTTTGGTGATGAAGTGGAACGAATCCGGGAATTTGACATTTTAACTGGGGAAATTCTAAACGAATTGACTCATATTTTTATTCGACCGGCTTCTCACTTTGCCACCTCAGAGGAAAAACTTCGCCCAGCTATGGAACAAATCGAACGGGAACTGGATGCCCGTTTAAAAGAACTAACCGCGGAAGATAAGCTCCTAGAAGCACAGCGCTTAAAGCAGCGAACCAATTTTGATTTAGAAATGATTCAAGAGATGGGCTATTGTTCAGGGATTGAAAACTACTCACGAATTTTAGATGGACGCGCACCGGGAACGGCACCCCATACTTTAATCGACTATTTCCCCGATGATTTTCTTTTATTTATTGATGAGAGTCACGTAACCTTGCCCCAAGTACGGGCTATGCAAGCCGGCGACCAATCACGGAAAAAGTCCTTAGTGGACTATGGTTTCCGAATTCCAGCCGCCTATGATAATCGGCCCCTGAAGTTCCCAGAATTTGAAGAGAAAATTAATCAGGTCTTATTTGTTTCGGCTACCCCAGGACCCTATGAAAAAGAAAAGTCAGAAGTGATTGCTGAACAAGTCATTCGGCCGACTGGTCTGTTGGATCCTGAAGTGTTTATTCGCCCCATTGAGGGCCAAATGGATGATTTGTTTGCAGAAATTAATAAGACCATTGAGAAGGGCTTCCGCACTTTGGTCACCACCTTGACGAAACGAATGGCGGAGGATTTAACCAAATATTTCCAGGATTTAGGCGTAAAAGTCACCTACATGCACTCTGAGATTGATACCATGGAGCGGATGCGAATTATTCGTGATTTGCGGTTAGGCAGAGTGGATGTCTTAATTGGGATTAACCTTCTGCGAGAAGGCCTAGATATTCCTGAAGTTGCTTTAGTGGCCATCTTAGATGCCGATAAAGAAGGTTTCTTGCGCTCGGAAACATCAATGATACAAACCATTGGACGAGCCGCTCGAAACTCAGCCAGTAAAGTTGTCATGTATGCCGATCGGATGACAGGTTCGATGAAGCGAGCCATTGATGAAACCAATCGTCGACGTGGCATTCAACACCAATTTAATGTAGATCATAATATCGAACCTCAAACCATCTTAAAAGATATTCGAGAGGTCATTGAGATCACCAAGGTGGCAGAAGACATGACCGAGTATAGATCCTTAGCAGATGCGATGGAGTACGATGTAAAGGCTTTAGAGAAGATGGTAAAAAAAGTGGAAGCTGACATGAAGCGAGCTTCCAAAGACCTCCAGTTTGAACAAGCCGCTTATTTGCGGGATGAGTTGTTTGATCTGAAACGAGAACTCAGTAAAGTAAGGAGCGGTAAATAAATCATGAGAGATAAAATTAGCATCAAAGGAGCCAAGGTTAACAACTTGAAAAATGTTGACTTAGATATCCCAAGAGATAAACTGGTGGTATTCACCGGCTTGTCAGGATCGGGTAAAACATCCTTAGCCTTTGATACATTATATGCAGAAGGACAACGGCGTTATATGGAGTCCTTGTCTTCCTATGCTCGACAATTCTTGGGCAGTATGGATAAGCCGGATGTGGAATCCATTGAAGGGCTATCGCCCGCCATATCCATTGATCAGAAAACAACGTCTCGAAACCCCCGCTCTACGGTGGGTACGGTGACTGAAATATATGATTATTTAAGACTCTTGTATGCTCGAATTGGGATTCCGCACTGTCCCGTTTGTAATCGAGAGATTACGAAACAAACCGTGGACCAAATGGTGGATCGGATTTTAGATTTGCCTGAGCGCAGTCGGATTCAAATTTTGGCTCCATTGGTTCGAGGCCGTAAGGGCGAACACGATAAAATCCTTGAGTCGATTCGTAAAAGTGGCTTTGTCCGTGCCCGGATTGATGGCAACCTCTACGACATTACGGAAGAAGAAGTGACCCTTGAAAAAAATCAACGCCACGATATTGAAGCGGTGATTGACCGTTTAATTATTAAGGAAGACATTCGTACTCGCTTAACCGGTTCTTTGGAACAAGCCTTAAAGATGGGAGAAGGCTCGGTTATTATTACGGTGGATGGTCAAGAAGATTTACTCTTCTCAGAGCATTTTGCTTGTCCCGACCACCAAGTGGGAATTGCCGAACTTGAGCCGAGAACCTTTTCCTTTAACTCGCCTTGGGGTAAATGCGACCATTGTGATGGGATTGGAACCTTAATGGAGATTGATGAAGACTTGGTGATACCAGACCGGTCTAAATCAATGCTCGATGGTGCTTTTGCTTCTTGGGGGGACGGTCGACTCAAAGAAAACTCTTGGAGTATGGGTATTTTGAAAGCCTTATCCAAACGTTATAACTTTAAGCTAAATACGCCTTTCCAAGACTTGCCAGAAACGATCCAGCAGATTCTACTCTATGGAACCAATGGCGAGAAGGTTAAGGTTAGCTATACAAAGAATTACACCCAAGGGGTTTATAATCACGCCTGGGAAGGAGAAATCAATAACCTGAAGCGGCGTTATATGGAAACTGGCTCCGACTGGATGAAGCAGGAAGTGGAGCAGTATATGAACGATAACCCTTGTCCTAAATGCCACGGTCAACGGTTAAGCCCAGATGCCTTGGCGGTAACCGTAGGCGGAATCAATATTTCGGAATTTACCGCTTTATCAGTCGCCGATGAGCTGGAGTTTTTAAATCAGCTGGTGTTATCAGAAAAAGACAAAACCATCTCAGAGCAAATCCTCAATGAAATCCACGCCCGACTGAGCTTTTTAACCAATGTGGGTTTAAATTACCTAGACCTAGCTCGCCGTGCCGGAACCCTATCGGGAGGAGAGGCACAGCGAATTCGATTGGCGACCCAAATAGGATCGTCTTTGATGGGGGTTCTGTATATTTTGGATGAACCAAGTATTGGCTTACATCAGCGAGATAATAATCGTTTAATTGATACCTTAAAGCAATTGCGGGATGCTGGAAATACAGTGGTTGTGGTAGAGCATGATGAAGATACCATTAAAAACGCGGACTTTATCGTGGACATTGGTCCTGGAGCAGGGGAACACGGCGGTGAAGTGGTTGCAGCAGGCACCCTAGCTCAGGTGAAACGAGCCAAGCGATCGATTACTGCTGATTACTTAACGGGTAAGCGCAAGATTGAGTTACCCAAAGCTCGGCGCACAGAGTTTACCGAACGAATCGAAGTGTTGGGGGCTCAGGAAAACAATTTAAAAAAAATCGACGCAAAATTCCCATTGGGAACGTTGACTGCAGTGACTGGGGTATCGGGTTCTGGTAAAAGCACCTTAGTCAATGAAGTGCTCTATAAGGGATTAAACCGAAAGGTGAATAAATCTCGAGTTCTACCGGGTAAACATAAGGATATTTTGGGGGCGGAATTCATTGATAAAATTATTGATATTGACCAAAGTCCGATTGGTCGGACCCCTCGGTCAAACCCTGCCACCTATACCGGTGTCTTTGACTTGATTCGGGCTCTCTTTGCTTCCACACCGGAAGCTAAAGCCAGAGGCTATAAGCCGGGGCGTTTCTCTTTTAACGTAAAAGGTGGACGCTGTGAGGCCTGTTCGGGGGATGGAATCATTCGAATTGAGATGCAGTTCTTATCCGATGTTTATGTGCCTTGCGAAGTTTGTAATGGCAAGCGTTACAATCGGGAAACCTTGGATATTAAATATAAGGGCAAGAACATTTGGAATGTGTTAGATATGACCGTGGAAGAAGCTTATACATTCTTTGAAAACCAAAGCCGAATTCACAGCAAGCTGCAAACTTTAATGGATGTGGGCTTAACCTATATTCGACTAGGTCAGCCATCCACCATGCTCTCCGGAGGAGAAGCCCAACGAGTCAAGTTGGCCTCTGAATTATCCAAACGGTCCACCGGAAAAACCCTCTATATACTAGATGAGCCAACCACTGGATTACATATCCATGACGTGGGCAAGTTAATTAATATCTTGCAGCGATTAGTGGATGGTGGGAACACGGTCATTGTGATTGAACACAATTTAGACGTGATTAAAGCTTGCGATTATATTATTGATTTAGGACCAGAAGGTGGCGACCTAGGGGGAACCATCATCGCTACAGGAACCCCTGAAGAGATCGCCCAAGTAGAAGACTCCTACACCGGTCAATTTTTAAAAGAACAGCTGGGCGACGGTGTTCCAGCTAAAGCAAAAGCTAAAAAGAAGAGTCCCAGTAAAAAAACGACTGGTGAAAAAACGACTGGTGAAAAAACGTCAACGCAAAAGAGTAAAGATAAAAGCAACTCAAGTGAAGTGAAAAAAACCAAGACCTTAGATAAAACAACAAGTAGCAAAAAAAACAGCAGTAAAAAATTGGCTGGTAAAAAGAGTGCGAGTTAGTTTAACAAAGAGTCATTTCAAGTGTTAGTTCGATAAAATGAACCAGACAAGAGAATTCATGTTAAAATAAGAGTACTTATAATAAAATGGAGGAACCTATGATTAGAGAAATTGCAAACAATGTTACTCTGATGTCCCTCAATGCAGGGGATATGCTTTTCGAAGGTATGTGGGAAATCCCACATGGCGTAACGCTTAACTCATACATCGTTAAAGGCGAAAAGACAGCCATCATCGACGGAGTTGGTGACTGGGATGGAGTGCCAGAAACCCTTTATAAAATGTTAGAGGAAGCAAATGTGGAACTAGATTCAATCCGTTACGTGGTGATTAGCCATATGGAACCAGACCACACCGGTTGGATTCGAAGCTTCCAAGAAATGCACTCTGATTTCGAAGTTTATTGCACCAAAGAATCAGCCGAAACCCTCAGAGCTTTCTATGGTTTTGAAGGTGTTATCAATGAAGTGACCGATGGCGATAAGCTAGATCTAGGGGACGGTAAAGTGCTTCACTTTACAAAGACACCCAATATCCATTGGCCTGATACCATGATGACCTTTGAAGAAAGCACTGGCTGCTTATTTAGCTGTGACGCTTTCGGTTCATTTGGTGCCTTGGAAAAACATTTAGCGTCAGAAAACGATGAAGAAACTTTAGCTCATTTGGAGCGGGAACAGCTACGGTACTTTGCTGCCGTCTTAAATACTTTCTCCCCCTTTGTCGCTCGAGGAACCAAGAAAATTGAACATTTACCAATAAAAATGATTTGTCCAGGACATGGCTTAATTTGGGATACTCCAGAATTAATTGAGCGCGTCATGGGTGATTATGCACGCTACGTGGAGTATGGCAAGGGTAATGCTGAAAAACAGGTTGCCATTTTGTATGGTTCCATGTACGGCAACACGGAAAGGATGGCTTTTATTGCCAAGGATTACTTGGAAGAAAAGAACGTCCCCGTTGTTATGATCAAAGTTCCAGAAACGGATCCAGGGACTGTTTTAATGCATACGTTGGAATCCAAAGGCTTAGTGGTAGGAGCACCGACCTACGAATACAAAATGTATCCACCCATGGCGTCGATTTTAGATGAAATGGGCCGTAAGAAGGTGACGAACCGCAAGTCCATTTACTTTGGAAGTTATGGCTGGAGTGGTGGTTGTCTCAAAGAGTACAATGAACTCTTAGAAGACCGTCGCATGAAATATGATTCTTTAGGTGAAACCGAATTCCACGGCCAGCCGATTGAAGAATCCATTGCTAAAGTGAAATCTGATTTAGATAAGCTCATCGAAGCACTTTAAAAAACAGTTAGCTTTGAAAATGTGCTAAAAACTTTAGCTTGAATAAGAAATAGAAAAAAAGCTTCAACCCATGAGGGTTGGAGCTTTTTTATCTCCAACTTTCAATAGGAAAAGGTGGACCTTCTTTTTAGTCCAAGGATTTTAGATCATGGGTTTTAAACTAAAAAAAGAAGCCCTTACTAAATTTATTATTTATCTCCTATGTGAACCGAAAGTCGGATTACTTTAACAGAAAACAATGGAGCAAGAGTACTAATGTGACAATTTTAAAGGAAAAGGAGGGAAGGAATGATTATAACGAGAGAGTTTTTATTCAATTCCTAATGAAACGGACACTTAGCTTATATTGAAATAAAAGAAGTCAGTGTTATAATAGAAAAAAACAGGGGAGCTTGCACATAGCAGGCTGAGAGGAAGGTTTAGCCTTCGACCCTTAACCTGATGCGGATAATGCCGCCGGAGGGAGTAACATGTTGCTTTTTCGGAGTGTTGTCATCAGGCAGCACTTTTTTTGTCGTGAAAATACAGAAGATTACAAATTAATAATTTACCGGGGGGAATGAAAAATTATTAAGTCATTAAAAGGGGTTTATTGGAAATTTTAAGACTAAAAGAGCCTGATTGAGAAGGAGAATGAAGGATGTTTGAAAACTATTTGGCAGAAGTGAGAGGTAAAAAACCTTTGGTGCACTGCATTACAAACTATGTGACAGCTAACGATGTAGCCAATAGCCTCTTGGCTGTTGGGGCAAGTCCCATTATGGCTGATGAGCCTTTGGAAGTGGCAGAGATAACTCAGCGTTGTGATGCGTTAACGCTCAACTTGGGCACCTTGGATCAAAAAAAGATCGAGTCGATGTTAATCGCAGGTAAAAAAGCGAATGCACTGGGACATCCAGTGGTGCTAGACCCAGTTGGAATTGGCTCCAGTCGCCTTCGAAGAAGGGTGGCGGAGGAAATTTTAAAAACGATTCAAGTAGCGGTGATTCGAGGTAATAGTTCTGAAATAAAGGCTTTGGCCCATGGCACGGTGGCCGCTCGGGGAGTGGATGCTAGTGTTAAAGATTTAATGCAAGAAGGGGATTTAGAGGAAGAAATCCTCTTGATGCAAGAATTTGCTAAGCAGTCTAACAGCATCCTTCTAGTGACGGGAGCTGTGGACCTTGCCTGTGACGGGGAGCACGCTTTAGTCCTACGTAATGGCCATACCATGATGAGTCAAATTACAGGGACTGGATGCCAGTTGTCCGCCTTGGTAGCAGCCTTTCTAGCGGCTAACCCAGCAGATTCCTTAATGGCCACAGCTGGCGCTGCAGCCTGTTATGGCTTGGCTGGAGAATTGGCAAAGACTAGATTGCGACTTGACGAAGGAACCGCTACTTATCGCAACCGTTTAATCGATGCCCTTGGTTTACTAACAGCAACTGATTTAAAGGGAGGAGTTAAGTATGAAATTTACAGCTGATGACCTGGTGCTTTATGCAGTAACGGACCGGACTTGGCTAGAGGATAAAACTTTGTCTGAAGTAGTTGAGGCGGCTTTGCAGGGCGGGGTGACTTTGATTCAACTTCGAGAAAAGGAGTTGGATTATGAAGGGTACCTAGCAGAGGCTCTGGAGATTAAAAAAGTTTGTGATCGCTATGGGGTACCTATGATCATTAATGATAATGTGGAGATTGCCTTAGCCAGTGGAGCAGATGGTGTTCACTTAGGTCAAAAAGACGGCGACGTGGCCAAGGTAAGAGAACGCCTAGGAAAGAGTAAGATTATTGGTGTTTCGGCACGAACTTTAGAGCAAGCCCTCAAGGCGCAGGCTAATGGTGCGGATTATCTTGGGGTTGGTGCCGCTTTTGGATCGAAAACAAAGTTGGACGCTCAAGCTCTTAGCCATAAAGTCATTCAGACAATTACTGAAACGGTAGATATTCCAGTGGTAGCCATTGGTGGGATTAATCGGCAAAATGCAATGGAGCTAAGGGGCACAAAAGTTCAAGGTATAGCAGTGATTAGCGACCTGTTTGCCCAAGGTGATGTGAAAAAGGCAGCGCAAACTTTAAAATACATCGCTGAACAAGTCGCAGGAAAAAAATAATTACTAATCTCAAGACTTGCAGAATCGTAAATAGATATTTATTAGCGATAAAGAAACAAAAAAATAAAATAATCTGGAAATAAAAAATGATTGGTTGAATCAAGGAGGAAAGAATGAAAACAGCATTGACGATTGCTGGCAGCGACTGTAGTGGTGGAGCTGGCATACAAGCGGATATTAAGACGATGACAGCTTATGGGATTTATGCCATGAGTGCAATTACAGCCTTAACGGCACAAAACACCCAAGGGGTACAGGGGGTCTTAGAGGTGGAACCGGACTTCTTGAGACTACAATTAGAGAGTGTATTTTCTGATATTCACCCTGATGCTGTTAAGACCGGTATGATTTCATCGCCAGAAATGATTGATGTGATTGCCGATGTGATGGAGAAGTATGGTGTTAAGCAACTTGTTGTTGATCCTGTGATGATTGCTACCAGTGGTGCTCAGCTAATTCCAGAGCCCGCGGTGGAACGAATGCGCGAACGTTTGTTACCCCTAGCTCGGGTCATTACGCCTAATATTCCCGAGGCTGAAGTTTTATGGGGGCATCCCATTGAAGGGCGGAAGGGGATGGAAGAGGCGGCAAAGTGGATTGGCGAGGAATATGGTTGCGCGGTGCTAGTTAAAGGAGGACACAACTCGGAGAATGCATCCGACCTTTTGTTTGATCAAGGTAAAAAGACCTGGTTTAGGGGCGAGCGAATCCATAACCCAAACTCCCATGGGACCGGCTGTACTCTGTCCAGTGCCATGGCCTCAGGATTGGCGAAAGGCTTAAGCTTGGAAGAGGCTGTAACCAGCGCCAAAAAGTATGTAACCAAAGCTCTGGCGGCCATGCTTGATCTTGGTGAGGGCTCCGGTCCTTTAAATCATTGTTTTGCAATAAAGGAGAAATCATAGGATGAAAGAAAAAAAAGTAGGACAGGTAAAACATAAAAAGACAGGGACCAACCTTTTTACCAATGGCTTAATTTGGTTTGGTGCTGGTGTTTCTTTAGCAGAGATTCATGCTGGAACGGCCTATGGCACCATGGAGTGGAAAACAGCAATCATAGCTATTTTGTTGGGTCATTTTATTGGCGGTATTCTTTTATTTTTAGCTGGCTTAATGGGTGCACGAAGTGGTAAGAGTTCCATGGAAACGGTGCGCAGTAGTTTCGGACGAAAGGGTGCTGTGATTTTTAGTGTTTTAAACATAGTCCAACTGGTTGGCTGGACTGCTATCATGATTTTCGACGGTAGTTTAGCAGCCAACGAGATTCTAGCTTCAGGTCAATGGCTGTGGAGCGTAATTATTGGGGCCCTGATTATTCTTTGGCTGTTTATTGGAATTCGCAGCCTGAGTCATGTTAATACGGTTGCTATGACTGGATTATTCCTTTTAACCATTCTTTTGTCTCGAGTTATTTTCTTTGGTGATAGCTCAGGCACTTCAGCGGTTGGACAAATCCTATCCTTTGGTGCGGGTCTAGAACTGGCAATTGCCATGCCTTTATCTTGGCTTCCTTTAATTAGTGATTACACAAGAGATGCAAAAGAGCCAGTTAAAGCGACGGCTGTTAGTGCCATCACCTATTCTTTGATTAGTTCTTGGATGTACTTTATAGGAATGGGCGCTGCCTCGATGACAGGAACCAGTGATATTGCTCAAATTATGGTTCAAGGTGGAATTGGCATTGCCGGGCTGATTATTATTTTATTATCCACAGTCACCACAACCTTTTTAGATGCTTACTCCGCTGGTGTGTCTAGCGCAAGTATTCAAACAAGGGTATCCGAACGGAAAGTGGGAATTGCCGTTACGGTAATTGGTATTGCTGGAGCTATTGCATTACCGCTTCAAAACATCACCGGATTTCTTTTCTTTATTGGCTCTGTCTTTGCTCCGATGATTGCTCTTTTAATCAGCGATCATTATATTTTAAGAAAAGATTTGAGTCATTTAGCCTTTGATCGCAAAAACATCGCTGTTTGGCTCATTGGTTTTATTGCGTATCGTTATTTTATGAAGCTTGATTTAGCAATGGGCAGTACAATACCCGCCATGGCTTTAACCATAGTTATAAGCTTAGCGGTTGCAATCTTTAGTCGACGCTTGAGTGGAGAGAAATCTGTCGCTTGATCCTAAAGGAGGAAACGGTTTATGAGAAAGAGTATAAAAAAGAATTCATCCATCACAAAACTAGCCGTAGCTAGCCTCTTATGTAGTGTTGCCGTAGTTGGTAGCTTATTTTCATTTCCGATTTTTGGTAGTAAAGCTGCACCAGTCCAGCACATGGTCAACGTATTGGCAGCGGTCCTCCTAGGACCGGGCTACGCTGTTCTCACTGCTTTTGCAGCCAGCTTAATTCGTAATTTATTAGGTTTAGGCAGCTTACTTGCCTTTCCTGGTAGCATGATTGGCGCATTATTTGCTGGCTTATTCTATCAAGCTCATCGAAAATTAATCTGGGCATTAATCGGGGAGGTTCTAGGGACAGGAATTTTGGGCGGGCTTTCAGCTTATCCCATGGCAATTGCTTTCATGGGGATTCCATCATCTAGTCTAACCTTTTATGTATATGTCATTCCCTTTCTATTATCCACTGGAGTAGGGGCGGTTTTAGCAGGACTTTTATTGGTGGTGCTTGAACGTAGTAACGTTCTACGCATGATGCAAAACAAGTTAGCAGCTATCCATTAGCGGTATCGACCAGGTGTGAGTCCGGTTCAATAAGCTTCAAAGGGGTTAGTTTTTTACAGCATAGGATATTTGTTGAGATTTCTTTGGCAGAATAGATTAACCGAAATGGATGGGAATACTATATTTTAGATTAAATTTAAAAGACGGCAAACTGGATTTAAGCAGTTTGCCGTCTTTTAAAATTAGCTTTAGAACATTTAAATCAATCTAAAACTCTTGTACTAAAACTCTTGTACTTAACCTTCTTTTAACTTGTTAGTCTTAAAAATTTGATAAACTTAAAAACAAGTCAATTATTAAGATGAAGTTAATGTATTTAAATTAAAGTAGGGTTAGGATATTATGTCGAAATTCTTAGTTAAAAGTTCAACCCTAATTTGTCATAGGTAGAGGAAGAGGTTCGCCGGATGAAAGGTCCTACAATAAAAGGACAAAATTAATAAAGTGCTGTAAATCAGTACATTATTAATGATTGATTGAGTTTTGAGTTGAGACAACGCGTTATAGTATTAAATATAAGCAGATTAAAGGAGGGATCAAGAATGGAACTGTCGGAAGTTGTAGCACCAGTTTTTTCGGTTATTTTTATTTTGATATTATATTTTTTTATATTTCGAGCCCTGCGTCTGATGAGACGAGATGTAGATGGCCCCAAAGAATTGATTGGTGAGGATGCATCTCAGTGGGGATTACAAGTTGTGGAAACCGGTAGTGGATCGGCTCTGCGTAAAGGAACGGTGATTCCACTTCGAAGTGGGATGACCTTTGGGCGTGAGCAAGATAACTCGGTGGTTTTATTTGATCCTTATATTTCTTTTTATCATATGCGTTTATTTGCCAGTCAAGGGCGTTATATTATTGAGGACCTGGATTCTACTAATGGAACATTATTAAACGGCAAGCGATTGAAGGGCAAAGTTTATCTGGACATCAATGATCAGATTACTTTGGGCTCCATCGTGTTGCGCGTTATTAATTAGGAGGACTTGACCATGAAAAAAAGTTCCAACGGTTTGGCCAGATCCGTCTATTTATTAACTCTGGCTTTGTTTGTCAATATTGCCATTGCAGCATCGCCNNGTGCAAAAGTTTTTTAGTAAGGGGGATAAGTATCTCGTTTCCTTTGCTACCATGTTATCGGTGATTGGCATTGCCATGATTTATCGCATCAATTCAGCCTTAGCCATTCGACAGGTCATGTGGTTTGTGTTTGGGGTGGCACTGTATTCGATTATCGTAATCATCCTGCCTGACTTGAAGCGTTTTGCTAAATTGAGATATCTTTATATGATTTTAACCGTAGCTTTTGTTAGCATGGCCATGTTTTTCGGAACAGAAGTCAATGGAGCTAAGAACTGGGTCTTTATTAAAGGCTTTTCCTTTCAGCCCAGTGAGTTTGGAAAAATATTCTTTGTATTATATTTAGCCAGCGCCCTGCGGACCTACCGAAATGTTAAAAGTTTGATTGAACCCATGATTGTAGTTGCCATTACTCTTGGCTTTATGGTGCTTCAAAAAGACTTGGGTTCGGCTTTAATGTTTGGATCCATTGCCTTGGCCATGGTTTACGTGGCCACCAATCGATTCAAATATATACTAGCTGCCTTTGGGATTGGAGCCTTAGGAGCCACAGCTAGCTATTTTATTTTTGATCACTTTAAAGTTCGCGTTAGCATGTGGTTGGATCCTTTTAAGGATCCCCATGGGTTTGGCTATCAAATTGTTCAAGGCTTATATGCAATTGCTTCTGGTGGTCTTTTAGGCAGAGGGCTTTATCAAGGAAGTCCTTCCATGGTTCCAGTTCGTGAATCCGACTATATTTTTGCTATTTTAGCCGAAGAATTTGGCATGATTTTTAGTATCGGAATCCTTGTTATTTACTTTTTAATGTTTTATCGGAGTATTCGAGTGGCCTTGAAAGTTCGGAGTGTGTTTTCTTCTTTACTCACGGTGGGCTTCTCAGTGATGATTGCCATGCAGGCCATTGTAATTGTAGGTGGTGTCTTAAATGTAATCCCCTTGACCGGAATTACATTGCCTTTGGTTAGCTATGGAGGCACATCCATGCTCACGGTGTTCTTTGCTTTAGGTATCATCCAAAAAACCTCAGAGGAGGCGGTATAATGGCATTTTTTAATAAAGGTAGACGGGATGAAGATGGTTCTAGCAAGTCAAAGAAAACGAACAAGAAGAATTCCTCGACAGAACAAAACCCGTCTAATCCTTCAGTGGAAAACCAAGCGGGTGGAATAACACCGGATAACTTTGTTTATTCAACAAATAAAGACTTAAATGGAAAAAAAGACTCAGAACCAATGAAAACATATAAAGATAAAGACAAAGATAAAGACCGTTCTAAAAGGCTAGGACGAAAAAGCCAGCCTTTGGATGCGGCATCCATTAAGTCCCGTGATGAGGCCCAGCTGAATGCAGACTCCTTCGTTTACCAGCCAGAGGCAGAGGGAACAGTTGATGATTCGTCTTTCCATGGAGAATACAAGACTCAATCTATACGAAGAGAGATTCCGAGTTCAGACCCCTATCATCCTGGAGCTAGTAGCTTAGAAGAACGCTTCAATCATGATTTCGAAGGAGAGAACAAAATCTTAAGACGAAGCATTAAACGAGTCGGGGCATTTGTTCTTGCCATGTTTATTGCCTTAATGAGTTATATGGTTTATTTCCAAGTAACTAGAGCGGATGCCTTGCGAACTTCTTCTGGGAACCGTCGGAACGCAGAGGCACGCAATAAAGTGTTACGTGGCTCAATCTATGACCGCAATGGCAAAGTGTTATCTTTAAGCACCCTGTCCGAAGATGGGACTCAAATTAGAGAGTACCCTGGTGGTCAAGCCTTCGGAAATATATTGGGTTATGTATCCAACAAATATTCAGTAACGGGTCTAGAAGCTTCTATGGATCAAGAGTTATCTAAGGCCCCTGGTATTGAAAGTATTTTCACTAAAGATTTTATTTCATCTTTAATCAATCCAGAACAAGGCGTAACCAAGCAGCAAGAAGGGAACTCTCTTCATCTTACCTTGGACACGGGACTACAACGAGCCGCTTATGAGGCTTTAGATGGGCGCAAAGGCTCTGTTGTGGCCTTAGATCCTAAGACTGGCGAGATTTTAGCTATGGTCTCTAGCCCAGGTTTTTCTGCTGAAAAACTAGATGAAGTCATGAAACGCGCCAACTCAGATGAAGCCTACGCTGCCCAAGCCCCTTTAATTAATCGTGCAATTAAATCCGTATATGCGCCGGGCTCAACCATGAAGGTGGTAACCTTAGCCGCTGGTCTGGAAAACATACCAGACCTTGAAACACGTATTTTTGATGATCAAGGAATGATTGAATTTGCCGATGGCTCCACCTTAAATAATTTTAATAACAATGTTTATGGTGAGATTGGACTGGAAGAAGCATTCACCAAATCCTCGAATTACGTATTTGGGAGTCTAGGTATGGAATTAAGGGCAGAGGAGCTCCGACGTGCAGCAGAAGATTTAGGGTTTAATGCTCCGATTAAAATGGAAGGCATGACCGCCCGTCAATCTGTCTTTCCTACCCTATCAGAGGCTGAAGTTGGCAATAAGGCTTTAGCAGCCATTGGACAAGGAGCTGTCTCAGCAACGCCCTTGCAAATGGCAATGGTAGCGGGAGCTGTGGCCAACGATGGTCGCCTTGTCCAGCCATCCATCATTGGCTCAATTACGGATAAAGACGATAACGTAGTGTCAGAATCTGGTGAGCCTGAGCTTTCATTAGCGATGACTAGAGAAGTGGCCACGAAAGTAAAAGAGATGATGATTAAGAATGTGACAAGCGGAAGTAGCTCTTACCAGTCTTTGAGTAAACTAAATGGTGCTGGTAAAACAGGTACAGCTCAGTTTGCTGTCGATGATGGAACCCGGGTCCATGCTTGGTTTGTTGGTTTTGCGCCTCAGGAAAACCCTGAAATAGCTTTTGCGGTGGTGGTGGAAGACTTGGCAGATGTTAATGAAAATACAGGAGCACGTCAAGCCATTCCTGTAGCCAAAGACATTTTAACTTATTGGAAAAACCGCTAGGGATGCTATTTAGAAGCTAGCTGATTGAAAAGCTCCTTTACTGATAAATAGACTAAAAAACTAGCCCAGATAGCTAAGGCAAATGAAACTCAACTATTGACTTGAAACAAATTGCAGATAAATAGCTGCGATAAACTTCAAATAAATAGCTAAAATGAAACCCAAATACCTAAGCAGAAATAAAGTTCAACGAATTAGATAAAATCATGAGTTCTAAACCAGCTCAAAAATGTGCTGTCTAATGATAGAATAGTATGAGCAGAATGCTACTTTCCTTAGCAATTTGAGCTAAGATTTCGATAAAAAAGAAGGAGTAGTCCCCCATGTTTGATTTTGAGCACCAACTGAAAATCCTACCGGATTCCCCCGGTGTCTATATTATGAAAGACAAACGGGGAGAAATTATATATATTGGGAAAGCGAAGGTTTTAAAAAAGCGGGTTCGTCAGTACTTTAGAAATCCTAACCGCTTGGATACAAAAACTCGTCTCATGGTGAGTCATGTCACAGAGTTTGATTATATTGTTACCGACTCAGAAATCGAGTCTTTGATTTTAGAACAAAATTTAATTAAAGAAAATTTACCAAAATACAATATCAACTTAAAAGATGATAAGCGCTTTCCCTTTATTAAAATTACTATGAAGGAAGACTTCCCCAGGGTTTTTGTAACTCGTCTAACTCCAAAAGATGGATCCAAATACTATGGCCCCTTTACGGATGTAAATTCAGTCTATGAAACCCTTGAAAGTATCAAAGCGATTTATCCCATACGCACTTGCAAGTTAACCATTATTGAAGGGGGTCCACCTACCCGACCTTGCTTAAACTATCATATGGGACTTTGCAAAGCACCCTGTGCTGGTAAGATTTCCAAAGCTGACTATGCTGTCATGATTGATGAAATCATTGAGCTGTTAAATGGTGGCGATCCCGGAATGAAACGCAAGATCAAGCAAGAGATGGAAGGGGCAGCCGAGCAGTTAGAGTTTGAAAAGGCTGCTAAATTACGGGATCAATACTTGGCTATTGAAAAGGTTCAGAGAAAGCAAAAGATTTACTTTGCTCAAAAAGAAACCGATGAAGATTATGTGGCGATTTTCCAAGATGAAAAAGATGCCTGCGTTCAAGTCTTTTTCCAGCGAGATGGAAAAATTCAAGGTCGGGAAAACTTTATTTTGAGTGATACTTTGGATCAGACGCCGGAGTATATATTGGGTGGGTTTTTAGAAACCTTTTATGGCAAAACAGCCTATATCCCAAAAGTAATCTATACTCAGGAAGTGGAAAACGCTGATTTAACGGCTCAATTTTTATCTCTTAAAAAAGGGAGCCAAGTGAGTATAGAAATTCCTAAACGTGGTGAAAAGAAACGTTTAGTGGAACTGGTTGCGAAAAATGCTGAGGTGACCTTGTCAGCCTTTAAGGGCAAGATTCTACAGGAGGCGGCCATCGGCGAAGAAGCCTTGGCTTCTTTAGCGACACTTTTGGAGCTAGAAGAATTTCCCCACCGCATTGAGTCATATGATATCTCTAACATTGCTGGAGTTGACAGTGTAGGTACTATGGTCGTCTTTGAAGATGGCAAGCCGAAAAATTCTGACTATCGTCGCTTTAAAATCAAGACGGTGGTGGGACCCAATGATTACGATTCCTTACGAGAAATTTTGCAACGACGTTTCCAGCGAGGACTAGATGAAATCCAAAAGATTAAACAGTCTGAATTAGAGTTTACCCATGGTAAATTCTCGTTTTTCCCAGATTTAATTTTAATGGATGGCGGTAAGGGCCAAGTTGGGATAGCAGAGGATGTGCTTCGCCAATTGGGCTTAGAGATTCCAGTGGCAGGCCTTGTCAAAGATGAGCGTCATCGCACCCGAGGGATTATTTACAATAATCGGGAAGTCAACTTAAATGGCTATCGAAACGTATTACACCTAATTACACGAATTCAAGATGAAGTGCATCGCTTTGCCATTGCCTATCACCGATCCTTACGGAAACGAACCCAAATTCGGTCCGTCTTAGATGATATACCTGGTATTGGTGAGCGTCGGCGCAAGAACTTGTTATTAAAATTAGGGAGCGTGGATGCAATTCGAAAGGCTTCAGTTGAAGAGCTTTTAACGGTGCCAAGCATGAATAAACGTGTGGCTCAAGCCGTGGTAGACTTTTTTAATCCAGAACAAAATCAATTAAAGTCCGACTCAGAGATCCAAAACCAAAGGGATCAGCCGAAAGAAGACTGACAAGTGACGAGAACTTTTGAAAAAAATTAAGATTAAATTCACCCGAGAGGAAAGCTGTTGTATAATAAAGTGAATTGGGACGGCACAATCGGCTGGCCTGAATCATAGAGTCAGGAAAAACTGATCCTGCTAGGTAGTTTAAACAATGGATACCGCCTAGGATCGATCAAACTAGATTAAATAAAGAATGAAACAAAAAGTTGGAGTGAAAATGAATCAATATATGGCATTTGCCCAAAAATTGGCAGAGGTTCTTCCAGAAGAAAAGATTCTGATTGATGAGCCGATGATTAAACATACTAATTTCAAATTAGGCGGACCGGCCGATGTCATGGTCCTTCCTACCACAGAGAAGGAGCTGGAAATTGTTCTAGCCATAGCTCGGGAAGAGTCAATCCCTTTCTTCATTGTTGGCAATGGGTCCAACTTGGTGGTTCGGGATGGTGGGATACGTGGCCTGGTCATTAAACTGGAACATTTTAATCAGATTCGTGTGGAAGACCACTGTATTATCGCAGAATCTGGTGCAGAATTAATAAAATTATCTGAAATTGCTTTGGAACATCATTTATCAGGCTTAGAGTTTGCCTGTGGTATTCCAGGCTCTCTTGGTGGCGCTGTTTTTATGAATGCCGGAGCCTATGATGGCGAAATGAGTCAAGTTTTAGAATCCGTCACGGTAATTAGTCCGGAAGGGGAAAAGATTGTTTTAGCGCGAGAGGAATTAGAACTAGGCTATCGGACCTCTCGAGTCAAGACTTGTGGAGATATCGTGGTAGCAGCTCGTCTGAAATTGAAACCTGGAAACTATAATGAAATAAAAGAAAAGATTGATTTGTTGACGAAAAAACGAGAAGATCGTCAACCCTTAGAATATCCTTCAGCTGGTTCTACTTTTAAGCGACCAGTCGGTTATTATGCGGGCAAGTTGATTCAAGATGCGGGCTTAAAAGGTTACTGTTTAAGAGGGGCTGCCGTCTCCGACAAGCACTCCGGATTCATTATCAACAAGGAAAATGCAACGGCTCAAGAAGTCTTAGAGTTGATTTCTTTCATACAGCAAGAAGTCCATACAAAGTTTGAAGTTCAGCTAGAACCCGAAGTTCTTATTGTTGGAGTAGATTCCTTAGCCTGTGATGAAAAGGATGATAAGCAGGAATCGTAAAACACGCAGAGATTATATCGTCTCCATGCCTATTTTAAGTGCTAATTTAATAAACCATAAAACACCAAAGAATTCCTGTTAGGGCTCTTTGGTGTTTTGTTTATAAAAAATTTTCATTGATTTCAAGATTTATGAATATATTAAAAAATGGTAATAAGAATCAAGGTTATTTAAAAGTTTGATTGTTTTTCGGGAATAAAAGATAAATATTAATTTAAAACCAATGGATTTTGTCGCCTAATATATGAAGGATTAAATCAATAAAGACTTCATTTTCATTTAAAGCTTATAAACAAAGGTTTAGCTAGAGTTCAATAAAGAGTGGTAGGGCAAAACTATAAATGAGTTTAAAAAATCGGTTGTGATAGAAGTCACGAAAATGAATACATTTTCTTTAAATTATTCAATTGACTAATAATTATTCTTTCTTTGTTAATAGATATGAACAAAACTCCAATTAACGATTTCATTTATAAGAATCTAATTGATAATGAATATTAATGATATAATCTGATATGACTATAAATTAGATGACTATGGAGGTAAAAATATGGATAAAAAACTTTCGCAAGATGCATATGGTGGCGTCAAGGGACAAGACTACGTGCCTTATATTCCGCCAGGAGCTAAATCAGTAGGCAATTTACCGATTATGATTGCGGGTATTATATTAGCTATTTTATTTGCTGCATCCACTGCCTATTCAGGCATGAAATCAGGACTTACTGTAGCCGCGGGAATTCCAGGTGCAATTCTTGGTTCAGGTATTATTGCTGCGGTGGCTAAAAATCGCGGGATTTTAGGTAAAAACTTACTACAAGGTATGTCTTCAGGTGGGGAATCGGTGGCTTCAGGAATGATTTTTGTGTTGCCTGCTGTTTTCTTAATCGGAGCCAAATTAACCTTTATTGAAGGGATTGCAGTTGGAATAGCTGGGGTTTTATTCGGCCTGGGCATGTCAACTTTAGTGCATGACTATTTGATTGTCGAAGAACATGGTGAATTAGTGTACCCTGAGTCCATGGCAATTGCTGAGACTTTAGTGGCTTCAGAGGGTATGGGAGAATCCCTTAAATTTATGGGTGTTGGTTTCGGAATTGGTGGAATCATTACTCTATTTACGGGAGCCTTTCTAAATAAAGTGAATAATGTGATTTCCTACGTCAATGAGTCTTTCTATAAATGGCGTATGGAAACAGAAGTAAGTCCCATGCTCCTAGGTATTGGCTACATCGTTGGGATGGAAGTATCTTTAATGATGTTTGCCGGGTCCATTTTAGCCAACTTTGCCATTTTACCACTCATTGGTTACTTTGCTTCCTTTGCAGGCGATAACGCAATGGTGTGGAATGATCCAACCATTGCCATTAACACCATGACGGTGGGAAACATTGCAGGAAGCTACTTGCGTTATATCGGTGCAGGTATGATGCTATCTGGTGGATTAATTGGAGCCATCAAGCTGATTCCTACCATTATCACTTCCATTCGTAAAACCTTGAGTGCTAAAACAGTTCAATCGGATACTCAAGAAAGTGGTAATCTAGGACGAATTATTTTAATTGCTGGTGTGCTAATTTCCTTTGCTGCTGGATTTTTAATTTCTGGTGGAAATATGATGATGGCTTTATTAGCATCGATTTTATCGATTATCTTAGCCCTTCTATTCACCATTGTATCCGGTCGTTTAACAGGAACGGTTGGAACATCTAACTTACCTGTTTCAGGTATGACGATTGCATCATTAGTGTTGGTTACTTTACTATTTGTCGGCTTTGGTTGGACAACGGCCGACAACAATAAATCCTTACTCTTGTTTGGATCTTTTATTGTTACAGCCATCGCCATGGCAGGTGGTTACACCCAGTCACAAAAGGTTAGCATGGTATTGGGTGGAAGCCGCAATGAAATGTCAAAATACTTAGTGGTGGCATCCCTTGTTGGTGTTATCACAGTTGTTGGTACAATTATGGTTTTAGCTGATCAGTTGGTTCTGACTGGTGATCAAGTTCAATTTGCACTACCGCAAGCCAACTTAATGGCTACACTGACGGAAGGTATTATTTCAGGAAGTCTGCCTTGGGGAATGATTATTGCCGGAATTATCATGGGAATTTTCTTCTTCTTGCTTAAACTTCCAATCATGACAGTTGCTGTTGGATTCTATTTACCAATTGCAACAACCTCAATTATTCTGATTGGTGCATTGATTCGTTTAGCCATTGAAAAGACTGCGAAATCGAAAGAAGATCAAGATGCTAAGGTATCCAATGGAATTAGTCTTTCAGCTGGATTGGTAGC
>LFRM01362489.1_pt1 | contig 21026 bp, 17 predicted proteins | sample 618341 | NCBI WGS metagenome assembly LFRM01 (sample SAMN03654438, study PRJNA283298) | anaerobic digester metagenome | isolation source: pool of bioreactors CSTR01a, CSTR02a, and CSTR03a thermophilic anaerobic... | place: Denmark: Kgs. Lyngby | collected 2014-05-21 | reverse complement strand
ACTGATAGCTGAAAGCTTACCCTAAAGAACCGAACACTGAGTCATAACCAGGATATTATTCCTTCAACACCAAAACCGATCAGCAGGTAGCGTAAAAATTTGCCGATGGTCATGGTAATCATTACCACGGTACTATTGGCTCGCATAAAGCCCAGTGCTACCAGCATCGCATCACCTACCACAGGAAGAAAACCGAAGAATCCCATCACAGCACCTTTGCCATGAAGCCATTGTATTGTTTTCTCCAGCTTTTCCGGTTTGATCTTAAGCCATTTCTCCAGCCATTTCACATTGCCCAGGCGTCCCAGATAATAGCAGGTGGCCCCTCCTGCGGCATTGCCTATGGTGGCGTAAAAGATGCATTGCCAGATATCCATTCCCGATGCAACCAGCGCGGCAAATACCACTTCAGAGCTGAAAGGCAACACTGTTGCAGCCAGAAAGGATGCAATCAGCAATCCCCAGTAACCATATTCCGCAAATCCGTCAAGCATAGCAATCAATGGGCTACAAGCCAGTTCTCCCCTGCCCCCAGGTCTGTTTTCAGCGGGACACTCAGCTCACAGACATTTTCCATCTCCTCTGTGACAATCTCCCGTACTGCCTCCAGCTCATCGGGTACCACATTGAAGTTCAACTCATCATGCACCTGAAGGATCATTTTCGATCTCATTCCTTTTAGTTGAAGCCTGTCGAAAATGCGTATCATCGCTGTCTTGATAATGTCAGCAGCACTACCCTGGATGGGTGCGTTAATGGCATTACGCTCGGCAAAACCGCGAACGGTTGCGTTGCGGGAGTTGATATCTGCCAGAAATCGCTNNGAGCCGAAGATCGTCTCCACATAACCCTTCACTCTTGCGTTGGTGATGCATTCGTCCATATAGCTTTTTACACCGGGGAAGGTGGCGAAGTACTCATCAATCAGCTCCTTCGCCTCGCTGCGTGGGATATTCAGCCGTTCCGACAATCCGAAGGGTGTGATGCCGTAGATAATGCCGAAATTGGCAGTCTTTGCCTTTCGGCGCATATCACCTGTCACCTCATCAATAGGTATTTTGAATATTTTCGCTGCTGTGGCTGCATGGATATCCTGCCCCTTGTTGAATGCCTCCACCATGTTGCTGTCACCGCTCAGATGTGCCATGATGCGCAGTTCAATCTGTGAGTAGTCTGATGAGACAAAGATGCATCCCTCATCAGGGATAAATACCTTACGCATCTCTCTGCCACGCTCATCACGGATTGGGATGTTCTGCAGGTTGGGGTTTGTGCTGCTCAGGCGGCCGGTGGAAGCCACGGTCTGATTGAACGATGTGTGTATCTTCCCGGTCTGTTCGCTGATCAGCAGCGGGAAAGCATCCACATAGGTGCTGAGCAGTTTTTTCAGCCCTCTCTGTTCCAGTATTTTGCCGATTATGGGATGTTTGGAGCGCATTTTCTCAAGTTCTTCCTCCCCTGTCTTGTACTGACCCGTTTTCGTTTTTTTTGGCTTGTCCACAATCTTCAGCCGGTCGAATAGCACCTCTCCTATCTGCTTGGGTGAGTTGATGTTAAACGTTGTGCCGGCCATCTCTGTGATCTCTTTTTCGATCGACAGCAGTTCCTCCGTGAAGAGACCGGAGAGCTCGCTCAGTGCCTTCAGGTCGAGACGAACCCCCGTCCACTCCATATCAGCCAGCACATAGACAAGCGGTGATTCAATATTGTAGAAAAGATGATCGAGGTTGTTTGCATGAATCTCCTTTTCCAGGATATTCTTCAGCTTCAGTGTGATATCGGCATCTTCAGCCGCATAATCACTCACAATCGCAGGATCAATATCGCGCATGCTTTTCTGGTTCTTCCCTTTGGGACCGATCAGTTCAGCGATATGTACGGTTCGGTATTGCAGATAGGTCTCAGCCATAAAGTCCATTCCGTGGCCTGTCTCAGGGTTAAGCAGATAATGTGCGATCATGGTGTCGAACAACTTACCTTTCACCACTATACCGTAATTCCGCAGCTCCAGGATATCATACTTGATGTTCTGCCCGATTTTCTCTATCTCTTCATTCTCGAAGAAAGGCCTGAAAATCTCCACCTGTTTTTGCGCTTCATCCCTGTCGGCGGAGACTGGCACGTAGTATGCCTCCCCTTCGCGGAATGCAAAGGAAAGACCCACCAGTTCACTCGATAAGGGATCAATACCAGTGGTCTCGGTGTCAAAGCAGACCGATTTTTGCGCACAGAGCGTGGCAGAGAGATCACTCATCTCTTCATCTGTCTGTACCATCCTGTATTGATGTGGTGTGGTGTGGATATCGGTGAAGTTGGCAGGCAGCTCTGCCGGTGCAATAATCTCTTCATTTTCGAATGTGGCAAAAAGTTCACCCTGTGCGGGTTGGCTCGAAACTGTTTTCCGGGGCTCCTGCTTCAATACACGGGTGAGTAGTGTGCGAAATTCCAGCTCTTCGAATATCTCTTTGATGGCTTCTTCGTTGATCTCCTTTCTGGTGAAATCATCCTCCACCACCTCGATGGGAACATCTGTTCTGATGGTGGCGAGAAATTTTGAAAAACGTATCTGTTCACTGTTTTCCTCTACTTTTCTTTTCAGTGCTCCCTTCAGCTGCTCACTTTTCTCCAGCAGGTGCTCCACAGAACCGAACTCCAGCAGAAGTTTGATGGCCGTCTTTTCCCCTACCCCCGGACATCCCGGGATATTGTCCGAGGCATCACCCATTAAACCCAGCAGGTCAATCATCTGTGAAGGATGAGAGAGATTGTACTTCTCCATCACCCTCTTGTCATCCATCAGGTCAAAATCGTTGCTGCCATACCTGGGCTTGTACATGAAGATGTGGGGTTCTGTCAGCTGTCCGTAATCCTTGTCGGGTGTCATCATAAAGACATCAAAACGCTCTTTGTCGGCACGTTTGGCAATGGTACCGATCACATCATCTGCCTCAAAACCGGATACTTCCAGGATTGGGATGTTGTACGCGCTGATAATTTCCTTGATGATAGGGACGGAGCGTTTGATGTCCTCGGGCGTTGCTTCACGCTGCGCCTTGTATGCCTCAAACTCCAGGTGGCGGAATGTAGGTCCCGGAGGATCAAATGCCACAGCAATATGGGATGGATTTTCCTTACGCAGCACCTCTTCCAGGGTGTTCACAAAACCGAAGATGGCAGATGTGTTCAACCCCTTGGAATTAACCCGCGGGTTTCTTATAAAGGCATAGTAGGAGCGATAAATGAGCGCGTAGGCGTCGAGAAGGAAAAGTTTGTTTTTATTCATAATCACCTGAAATAACATATAAGGAAATGTAAAGTTACGAATATTTGTTGCTAAGCGGAGAATTATTTTTACTTTTGTAGGTTATAATTCAGGATGTGATGGATCAAAGTCAGATAATTAAAGATTTTCTGCAGGAGGAGTTACTTCTTTTTGATGAATATCTGCATAATTCAGTAAAAAGCGATAATCCGCGCATTACCGAAATGGTGAATTACCTTTTTCACTCTAAGGGAAAGCGGTTGAGGCCTATTCTTGTGCTGATGATTGCCAAGGCATGCGGAGGTATCATCCCTGAAACATATCACGGTGCTGTTACGGTCGAGTTGTTGCACAGTGCCACACTCATTCACGATGATGTGATTGACAAGTCGGAGAAACGCAGAGGCAGACGCTCTGTGAATGCTGTTTACGACAACACACAGGCTGTGCTTATTGGTGATTATCTGCTATCAACAGCACTGATGGAGAGTGTGAAGACAAATGATCTGAACATTGTCAGAATCATCTCTGAGTTGGGACAGAACCTCTCTGAGGGTGAACTGGATCAGTTTTCACTTGCCAGCGAGATCATCATAGATGAGAATGCTTACTTTGATGTGATTGAAAAGAAAACAGCATCTTTAATGCGTGCCAGCATTCTGATAGGAGCGATCACAGGCGGTGCCGGCAGTGAGATGATTTCAAAATTCAGCAGGCTGGGCACAATTCTGGGCATCTGTTTTCAGATCAGAGATGATATTTTTGATTACTACAACAGCGATGTAGGAAAACCTACAGGTAACGATATCAGGGAAGGTAAAATTACGCTACCACTGATTTATGCTTTGAAAAATGCTCCACGCGATCTTTCTTCAGAGATGCTGCAGATCATTGAATCACGTGATTATTCGGATGAGAACACCTCTATTCTGCTTGCTTTCGCAAAAAAGTATCATGGGGTGACGTATGCCAGGGAAAAGATGGACGAATATCTTGCAGAAGCAGAAACGATCATCAATGATTTCATGTTCAACAGTGAGATTAAAACACTCATGAACCTGTTTCTCTCCTATCTGAAAGAACGAAGTTATTGATATAAAATAATTTGGTGTTGCTGCCAATAGTCAGCAAAAAAGCATAAGGGTGTAACACTATTTTGTTTCACCCTTATGCTACATCAAATTTATACCGGCTTATTGAATTTCAATCTGTCTCGATACCTGGACTTTCTCTTCTGTTTCAGTAGGTATCTCTACCGTTAACACACCATTCTCCACTTTCGCAGCGATTTTATCTTTCTCGATATTGTCGGGAAGGATCATCTTTCTCTGGAAACGGCTGTATGAAAACTCGCGTCTCAGATAGGTTCCCTTTTTGTCCTTATCCTCTGTTTCACTCTTCTTCTCGAAATCGATCACAAGGTTGTTGTCATCATCAATTCTTACATTGCAGTCCTCTTTTGTCATTCCCGGTGCTGCAACCTCTACCGTGAATCCATTCTCGTTTTGCTGAATATTGATGGCAGGAACAGATTTGTTGTTGTTCTCCATCCACTCATTACCGAAAAAGTCATTGAATACACTCGGCAACCAATTGTTCGTACGTCTGATAATTGTCATAGTTTTACCCTTTCTTTTATTTTGTTAATTTTATCTTTTCTATCTCTTGTTCCACTACATAAAATGCAAAATATATGCCGTGGTGTAATTGAAGTATTACACAGAGAAAACAGGACAAAATGGCTGAAACAGGGGGTAAAATAGCATAAAAATGGCTCTAAAGAAGACAATATGGCGTTTTTATGGGGTGGGAGAGGAATAAAAAAAGTCGTCTGAATAACAGTTCAGGCGACTTTTTTTTATAGTTTAAAAAATGGCTATTCGAGTATAGTATATTTTCTTCTACCGAAATGTTGCTTGCCATACCTGTCGGTAGCCTTCACTTCTATGGTATGCTCTCCGGGAGGCAGATCCAGCTTCAGAGAACCGCTCCAGAGATGCGTACTGTTCACTGCGTTGGACGGACGGCGCCCCGGGAGTAGTTTGTCGGTGAAATCCCACTCAATCAGTTTTTCCATGTAGGAAGGGTCGTTGGTTTCAGTATAACGCATCTTCAGCCAGGGACCATTATCAATCCGGTATTCCACCAGATCATTTTTGCTGCCCATAAAGAAGTTCACCACGATCTGCGAAGTGTTTCTCCCTTTGTACGGCACGACTTTCGGAGAGAAAATATTCATCTGGTAATCATTCTCCTTACCTGCAACCTTGTAGTCCACATCATAATTGTTTCCGTTGATATTCAGAAAAACATATCCCTGTGGTGTGCCGTCACGCATGGTGGCGTCAGGTAGCCCTGCGCCATCCATTTTTCCGGAATACCAGTCGCCCGATGTGGTTCCCACGTTATACTCATGAAGTGGTTTCTTTCCCTGCCATCCCTGTTCGATTGTGTACTCAATCTGATCCTGCAGGTGTGTATGTGCGGACATGATCAGCACATTGTCAAAATCCCTCAGCAGATCAAAAATCCTCTGTCTGTCGCCTGTACGGTATCCTGCTTCATCTTTCATATGTATATGCTGCGATAAAATGATCAGTTTATCTTTGGGCACATGCTTCAGGTTATTTTCCAGAAAGAGAAGCTGATCGAGACGGTAACCACCCCAGTATCCTTTGTTATCACGGGGATCGGGATAGAGAATATTGTCCAGGATGATGAAGTGAGCATTGCCGTAGTTGAATGCATAATTGGCACTGCCGAAATTTCTTTCGAAGGTCTCATCAGAGAGCTCATCATCGGGTGCGTCATAGTTCATGTCGTGGTTGCCCATCACGTTGTACCAGGGCAGCTGTAAACGACGCATACGCTCCTTGTAGACAGGCTGCAGGTCGAGATTGTCACCTACGATGTCACCCAGGCTGATGCCAAACAGCGTACGCTCTGTTTTCTTCACATCATCTACAATCTTACGTGTGAAATAGTCCAGATCCTCCAAAGAGTAGGGCTGTGGATCACCAAAGACGATTGCAGTGAAGTTTTCCGGTTCGTTGTATTTATAGAGTGCAAAATCAATCGATTCGGGCAGCTTTCCGGTGGGAGAGACACCTTTATAGGTCATCGTTGGTGGTGATCCTTCCGGTTTGTAGTGGTAATAGAACTGAGGGATATAATCTTTATCCACAGCTGTTTTATATCCACTGGGTTTGATCACGAAGAGCGTGTTTCCTTCGATTACCGGAACAGCATAGACCCCTTTTGCGTCAGTGAGTACCACATCGGTACCGTTGGAGACGGCAACATTTGGAATACCTGCTTCACTACGCTCTTTTCTGCCGTTGTTGTTCAGATCGTTATATACAAAGCCTTTGGCGATCTGTTGAGAGTACGCAGTAATGCTGGTGAATAACAGTATAAGAGAGAGAAGTTTCTTTTTCATTGTATGTTCTTTCGTTTACTATTTATCTGAACAACAAATATATGTTTTTGTTCTCTTATTTTTGTAACGAAACGGTGAAGTTTTAAACAAAGAAAAGGCGGTCCATCGGACCGCCTTTTTAGGAAGGACGATTTTTCGCTTAATAACGTAAGACCGATTTTTCAGTGATTTCTTTGCTCTCTTTCAGAGGCACCAGGGTGAATCCCCATTTGTAGTTCCTGTTTGCAGGAAGCGTATGGTGGGGTAGGGGGCGATCACCCCAGCTGTTGTATCCTGCCACACCCTGCTGTTTCATATCAACAGATACCTCCACATAATCCTGCGGGATGATGTCGTTGAGATGTGTCTGTCGCGGTCGGTTATTTTTTGCCTTCTCTTCAGAACGATCGGCAATCTCTTCACTGCTCATGTTGTTCCACTGATAGGGGCGGTGGGTTGCCTCCTCAGCGTCGAAATCTTCCACGCTGTTGCGCAGTGCGTTGAATCCAATGGTGCTGTCGGCAACTACCAGCAATCCTTTTTTTCCGTTAGTGAGAGCCACCCAGCGGGTATCAGTCCTGTGACCGTTCTCCTGCGGGCGGACATAGGGGAAATAGAGCTCTTCAGCGCTGGTCTGATACAATCCCACCTTCGAGCCGGAGGCTCTGTCGATGTAGTTCTCTCCCGGACCGCGACCGAAATATTCCACCTTGTTCATTCTTGCCGGCAAGCGGAAGCGTACGCCTATGCGGGGAACACTGAGGACAGATGAAGCTTTGCGTGCTGCCGATGCTTCGGGTGAGAAGGTGGCGGTAAGGGTTGCTTCAGATGCTTCAATCTCTTTCTCCTCCATATCGGTGGAGTTGAATGTTACTTCCACCTTCACCACTCCTGCGGGATAGATGCTGTATTTCACCTTGTAGAGATTACCGGCAGCAAGCAGATAGGTTGTCTCCACCACGGCATTATTCCCTTCAGCATAAGCTTTGGCATCGGTCACATTGAAGTTTTTGCTCGATTGCTTCCAGACTTGCAGACGGTTGGGGGCACCGTTTCCGTAGTCGTTATCATTGGGAGCACGCCAGAAATTGGGTTGTATGCCAAATCCTTCATGAAAGTATTCCGTTCCTCCTACTTTGTAAGAGGTAACCATGCCGCTCTTTTTATCGAAGACAAAATGGATATTTCTTGATCTAACATCGATGATATCATCGCTATCGGTTATTTTCAGTGCGGCATTACCTGATCTGTCGGTGAATGCCTGTTTGGGTACGGTTACCGGAAGAGCGAACTGTTCAATGGCCACCAGATGTCCGGCAGGTACAAGCAGTGCCCCTTTCTTCTGGGTCACCTCGAAATTGATGAAATATTCCCGTCCCGGCTTCGGCTGCAGATTATCAAGGGGGAGATTGATCTCTGTCGATTGCTGAGGCAGCAGTGAAACATTCAAACTGCCTTCAGCTATTTTTTTCCCGTTTTCAGTGATATGATAACCGAAACTGTAACCTTCGCTGTTGGAGAAATAGAGTCGATTGGTCACCCTGAATAATCCTTTGGATAAATCAACCGCTTCAAACGCGAAATTCTGATGTGCATATTTCACCTCGGCCAGGGAAGGGTGGGGGGTGCGGTCGGGATTCACCAGCCCGTTTATGAGGAAGTTGCCGTCGCTGGGTGTGTCAACACCGTAGTCACCACCGTAGGTGTAATAGAGGCGTCCCTGCTCGTCGTAGGCTTCCATGCCCTGATCTACCCAATCCCAGATATATCCGCCCTGCAGGTTGGGGTATTTGTTGATGGCTTCCCACTGAATGTCGATGTTACCGTTGGAGTTACCCATTGCATGAGAATATTCGGAAGGAATGACAGGGCGGTCGCTGCCTCTTTTCCCAATCTCTTCCAGCCACGCTGCACTTGGATACTGTGGTACATACATATCTGTGTTGTAATCCCATAGTGCACGTTCGTAGTTCACGGGACGATTCATGAAACCACGCTCCTGATCCTTCAGAAACTTATAGGTATAGAAGAAATTGATTCCGTTGCCAGCCTCATTACCCAGCGACCAGATGGTAACTGAGGGGTGATTCTTATTCCGTTCGAACATATTCACTGTTCTCTCCATATGTGCCTCTTTCCATTCAGGGTGTCTGGAGAGCGATTGTTCACCGTAATAGAGGCCATGTGATTCGATATTCGCCTCATCATAGACATAGAGTCCGTATTCACTGCAGAGCTCATAAAAACGTCTCGATTGCGGGTAGTGAGATAATCGAACCGTGTTGATGTTGTGCTGCTTCATCAGCTCAAAATCTCTCCGCATCAACTCTTCGGTCACGTAATGACCGGTTTTGGGGTTGGTTTCGTGAATATTTACCCCTTTGAGTTTAATCGGCTGGCCGTTCACCAGGAAGAGCCTGTCTGTTCTCTCACCTGTTTTCACCGGTTTGATTTCGAATCGGCGGAAGCCGACAGGGTAGGGGACAACCTCTCCGGCTGTCTCTCCCTCTTTTGTGACGGTGATGAGTAGCTTGTAAAGGTTCGGGTGCTCTGAAGTCCATGTTGCAACACCGGGCAACTCAGCACTGAATCGGATGGCATTCTCACCATTACCCTGAATACTGACTGATTCTGTTCCGGTGGCAACGCTTTTTCCTGAAGGATCCAGCAGCTCATAGCTTACGTCGGCATTTGAAAGCCCAGATATATAATTACTTATGGTCGTTTCCAACTCAAAAAGACCGTTTTTGTAACTATCATCAAGGGTCGATTTCACCCGGAAATCGCGGAGCGATGTTTTGGGTTGTGACCACAGAAAAACATCACGCTCTATACCGCTTATGCGCCAGAAGTCCTGTCCCTCTAGATAAGACCCTGTGCTCCAGCGGAATATCTTCAAAACCAGTGTGTTCCTGCCTGGGTTAACATATTGATTGATTCTGAACTCGGCACTTGTTTTGGAGTCTTCGCTGTAACCCACCTCTTTGCCGTTAATATAAACATAGACACCCGATTTAGCACCGTCGATGGTAAGGAAGATCTCACGATCATCCCAGTTTTCAGGGATGTCTATCTCACGGCGATATACGCCGACCGGATTCTCTTCAGGGATATAGGGTTGTGCAATTTTAGGGTAACGTGTACGGGGATCACGCTCCACGAACTCGTAAGGATGATTCACATAAATGGCAGTGCCAAAGCCCTGCATTTCCCAGTTTCCCGGCACGTTGATCTCTTGCCAGCCGGTAAGAGAAACGGTTGAGTCGGTGATGTTTTCGGGAAGTTGTTTGTACTCATCCACGAAATAAAACTGCCACAGGCCGTTCAGGGAAAGATGATATTTACTCTCATCAAAGCGATTGTTTAATGCCTCCGTTTTGTTGTCGTAGGTCATAAACTGTGTACGTGGATATTCCTTGTTGACCTGTACTACGCTCACATCTTTCCAGTAAGGTAGTATACGTTGACCTGATACTACTTTATGCTCCTGTGCATTTAGCAGATTGAGTGATAGCAAACAACCGAGCACGACAAACAGATAAAATTTAATTTTCATTTTTGACTAAAACTTTGAGTTAATATTTTGGTTATACTTCTGTTTTTTATTGAAACTCTGACAGTAATACATCGGCAAGACGGCTTGCACCCACGCGGAAGAGGGTGTTGTTGCACCATTCAGCGCCAAGGATCTCCTTCACGATGGTATAATATCTTAATGCATCTTCTGTGGTTGCAACACCACCAGATACTTTTATGCCTGCTTTACGCCCGGTTTTCCGGTGGTATGACTTTACCGCCTGACACATGACGTAAACAGCTTCCGGAGAAGCACCCGGATATCCTTTGCCGGTGGATGTCTTCAGGAAGTCGGCGCCGGAATAGAGTGACAGGATGGAGGCGTTGTGAATATTCTCCGTTGTTTTCAGTGCGCCGGTTTCCAGAATCACCTTCAGGGTGGCATGGCGACATGCCTCTTTTATCTCGGTCAACTCTTCACACAGTTCTTCATACTCTTCACCCAGAAAGAGACCAACATTCATCACCACATCAATCTCATCTGCACCATCCGCCAGGGCGAGTGCCGTTTCGGCAATCTTTACTTCCGTGAAGGTCTGCGATGAAGGGAAACCACCAGAAACAGCGGCAATTTTAACATCTGCCGTTAACGCTTCCTTGACGGTGGCGGTGAAATAGGGATAGACACAGATGGCAGCCACATTATCCACTTCTGGGTGTGCACCGTCAAAATTATTTACTTTATCTGTAAACTTCCAGACGCTCTCCTTCGTGTCGGTGGTGTTGAGCGTTGTCAGGTCGATACAGCTGTAAAGCTTCCTGTAGACCTCAACAGATCTGTTTTCATCCACTTTCTCACCGAGCAGTTCGTTAACCTTTTCCGATACCTTTGCATCCGTAAGTTTGAACGGATAACTCTTCAGGGTTTTTACATACTTATCTTCTTCCATCTTCGCCTGTTATTTTATTTGTTTAATTTCTGGTTTTCCCTGTGCCTTTTTGCATCTCTCTCTGTTTTCTTTGTAATATTCTTCTTTAGTGCATCCTCCAAATCAATTCCGGTTTGATTGGCCAGACAGATCAATACCCACAAAACATCAGCCATTTCATCGGCTAAATTTTTTGAAAGATCACTTTCTTTAAACGATTGGTCACCATAGGTACGTGCCATAATACGTGCCAGTTCACCCACCTCTTCGGTAAGGACAGCCATGTTGGTAAGCTCGCTGAAGTAGCGTACACCGTAGGTCTGAATCCAGTTGTCTACTTGTTGTTGTGCTTCCTGTAGTGTCATTTATTCCCTGTTTTTAGAGTCAATCCAGATAGTAACCGGACCGTCGTTTACCAGTTGAACTTTCATATCAGCACCAAATTCTCCCGTTTGTACAGGCCGCTGCAACAACTCAGCGAGTGTTGTGCAGAACTGCTTATACATAGGTATGGAGATTTCGGGTTTTGCGGCACGGATGTAGGAGGGTCGGTTCCCCTTTCTCGTGCTGGCGTGAAGCGTGAACTGTGAAACAACTAAAATTTCACCTTCTGTTTCAGAAACAGACCTGTTCATCACACCGTTTTGATCGTCAAATATACGCAAATTAATGCTCTTTTTACAAAGAAAAGAAATGTCTTCACTATTATCTTCCTCTTCAATACCTACGAAAAGCAACAAGCCGTTACCGATGCTGCTTTTTACCTCTCCATTAATAGAGACTGTTGCCTCTGATACCCGTTGAATTACTATTCGCATAAACGCTCTTTATTTTTTTGTCTCGCTGATCCAGTTATAAATAATTTCCCCCCTGCTTTTTCCGATAATGGAGATAATCTCATCGCGATTCGCCTCTTTGATCCGCTTGAGACTTTTAAAGTGGGAGAGAAGTTTCTTTTTTGTCTCTGCTCCGATACCTTTTACGCTGTCCAGCTCTGATACGATTTGCGACTTACTTCTTTTCTGCCGGTGAAAAGTGATCCCAAAGCGATGGGCCTCGTCGCGCAGTTGCTGAATCAATTTTAACGTTTCAGAGTTCTTGTCTATATAGAGTGGTACGGAATCGCCGGGGTAATAAATCTCTTCCAGCCGCTTTGCAATGCCTATGATAGCGATCTTGCCATAGAGGCCGATTTTCCGGAGCGAATCTACGGCAGCGTGGAGTTGGCCCTTACCGCCGTCAATCACAATGAGTTGGGGTAGGGGAGAGCCTTCGTTAAGCAGCCGAGAGTAGCGTCTTTCAACGATTTCCTGCATTGATGCGTAATCATCGGGTCCTGTAACGCTTTTCACGTTGTAATGACGGTACTCTTTCTTCGCCGGTTTTGCTTTCCTGAAGACAACACACGCCGCCACGGGATTTGTACCCTGAATATTGGAGTTGTCAAAACACTCGATGTGCCAGGGTGTCTCTTTCAGCTGAAGATCTTTCTGCATTGTCTTCAATATTCTTGTCGTCCGCTGCTCCGGATTCAGCATCTCGGCTTTCTTCAGTTTGTCCAGTTTGAACTGCTTCACATTTTTCTCGGAGAGTGCGAGCAGTTTGCGTTTATCTCCCCGCTGTGGTATCGTGAACTCCACATCCGCCAGCTTCAGGTCGGGTATAAATGGTACGATGATCTCCTTCGACTGACTTCCATAGCGCTGTCTCATTTCCACGATACCCAGTCCGAGCAGCTCTTCGGCTGTCTCATCCAGTTTCTTTTTATACGCAAAGGTGTATGCCTGATTCACCGCTCCTTTCACAACATGGAGATAATTGATGTATGCAGAATTCTCATCCTGCTCCAGGGAGAAGACATCCAGATTGTAATCAAAATTACTTACAACCTGAGATTTTTCCCTGAAGTTTTGGATCAGCTGCAACTTTTCTTTCAGTTCATGTGCCTCCTCAAAACGGAGTTCATCTGAAAGTGACTGCATCTTTTCCTCTATCTGTTTCTCAATGATGTTGACATTCCCTTTTAGTATTTCCGTAATCTCACTGATGTTTTTGTTGTAATCATCGAGCGATTGTAAGGCTTCACAAGGTCCTTTGCATTTCTTGATGTGGTATTCGAGGCATACCTTGAACTTGCCGGCAGCAATATTTTCCGGTGTCAGATTCAGCCTGCAGGTCCGTATTTTATAAACGTTTCTAAATATATCCAGCAATGCATTCACAGATTGTACGGAGGTGTAGGGTCCGAAATACCTGGATCCATCTTTCACAATATTCCTGGTCTTGTATACACGTGGGAAATATTCATTTCTGATCACGATGGAAGGATAGGTTTTGTCATCCTTCAGAAGTACATTGTAGCGTGGCCTTAACTGTTTGATCAGGTTATTCTCCAGTAGAAAAGTGTCCTCTTCCGTGTTGACAACGATATATTTTATCTTACAGATATTCCTTACAAGGATTCGCGTCTTTGGGTGCTCCTGATATTTATTGAAGTAGGAAGATACTCGTTTCTTCAGATCTTTCGCTTTCCCGACGTATATCACAGTGCCTTTCTCATCAAGAAACTGATAACAGCCCGGTTGATGAGGAATGACGGCAAGGGTATTTTTTATATCGTCGGTCATAAGAAGATGAAAGTGTGATGTCAGGCTGGCAAAAATACAAAATAAAGCTCATTTTTGTTCTCTTTCAATTCGAAACAAAACAAAAATGAGCAGACAACCCCTTTGCCGGGATGTGATCAGACTTTAAACTTTAATACAGAGCTAACTTCTACCTCGTCTGGGAAAAGGACATGTCCTTCAAGTTCCTCCAGTTCGATCAGGAAATTGATATATATTTTTTTTACACCCAGTTTTTTCACCAGGTTATAAGCGGCGACCATGGTGCCCCCTGTTGCCAGCAAGTCGTCATGAATCAACACCACATCCTCTTTTGTCAATGCATCCTCATGAATCTGGATCACATCATCGCCATATTCCTTGGTGTATGTCTCTTCAATCACCTTGTAGGGAAGCTTCCCCGGTTTGCGGATCGGTACGAATCCCGCACCCAGTTTAATGGCTACAGCCGGCCCCATAAAAAAGCCTCTCGATTCAATTCCTACCACTTTTGTAATCCCTCTGTCTCTGTATTTTTCATACAGGATATCCGATAGTTCTTTCAGGTGCTCCTGCGATTGAAAGAGGGTGGTGATGTCTTTAAACTGAATACCGGGGATGGGAAAATCGGGGATGTTCCTCACTGCCGCTGTTAATGTCTCAATGCTCATTATTATTTGATTATTAGTTTGTCTTTTTGTTGAATGTTCCACGTGAAACATTTGTAATTTTTATCGTCCCATCAGAACCAGCAGGACGGAGATATCATTGGGTGAAACACCCGGAATCCTGCTTGCCTGTGCGATGGTTTCAGGATTGATTTTTGTCAGTTTTTGTCTTGCTTCCGTCGATAGCGACTGAATATTGTTGTAGTTGAACTTGTCTTTGATACGGATCTCCTCCAGGCGGGTGATTTTATCTGCCATCATCCGTTCCCGTTTGATGTAGCCACTGTACTTTATCCTGATATTGGCCGACTCAATGATCTCTTCCCTGCGTTCATCGATGGTCTCAAGCACCTCTTTGAGTGGTGCCACATCCTGTGCCATCAGCTCCAGGTCGATATGCGGACGTGTGAGCAGCTCCAGCAGTTTCACCCCCTGCTTTAAGGGTGAAGTGCCGATGCGCTCGAGGTAAGGGTTGATGCGCTCTGCTTTGATGGAGAAATTACGCACAAAATCGATGATCTCCTCCACCTTTTCCTCTTTTCTCGTGTGCAGCTGCACTCTCTCGCCGGATGCAAGGCCCAGCAAGTTGGCCTTCTTTGTCAGTCTCTCATCGGCGTTATCCTGACGGAGCAGGATGCGGTATTCCGCACGGGATGTGAACATTCTGTAGGGTTCATCCACCCCCTTTGTGATCAGGTCGTCGATCAAAACGCCGATATAGGCTTCATCTCTGTGCAGCACGAAAGGATCACCTCCGTGACAGTTGATGTGGGCATTGATGCCTGCAATGATACCCTGTCCTGCTGCCTCCTCATAGCCTGTTGTCCCGTTGATCTGCCCGGCAAAAAAGAGGTTTTTCACCGTTTTTGTCTCGAGTGTTCCATGCAGCTGTGTAGGATCAAAAAAGTCATACTCGATGGCATATCCGGGACGGAAGATATGTACATCCCTGAATGCCGGGATGCTTTGCAGTGCTTTCAGTTGTGTCTGCAGGGGTAGGGAGGAGGAGAAGCCGTTGAGGTAGTATTCATTCGTCGTTTCACCTTCCGGTTCCAGAAAAAGCTGGTGGCTTGTCTTCTCGGAGAAGGTGACGATTTTTGTCTCGATGCTCGGGCAGTAACGGGGGCCAATGCTTTGTATCTGCCCGTTGTAAAGTGGTGAATCGTTCAACCCTTCACGCAGTGCCTGATGCACCTCTTCCGAGGTGAATGCGATCCAGCAGCTGCGTTCTTTCAGCGTTCGTTGTACCTGTGGGAGGTAGGAGAACTGATGAAAATCGGTGTCTCCCTTCTGTTCTTCAAGCAGCGAAAAATCAACGCTCCTTGCATCGATGCGTACCGGTGTTCCCGTTTTCATCCGGTCAGTTCTGAACCCCCGATCGCGAAGCTGCTCGGTCATGCCGAATGATGCAGGCTCAGAGATACGGCCGCCGCCAATCTGCACCGTCCCAATATGGATCAGCCCGTTCAGGAAGGTGCCGTTTGTCAGGATCACGGCTCCGGATGTGAATGCCACACCCATGCGTGTTTTCACTCCTGTGACGGTTTTGTTGTCGAACAGCAGCTCCGTAACGGTGTCCTGCCACATATCCAGGTTGGGCGTATTTTCGATGATATCACGCCATGTCTCGCTGAACTTCATGCGGTCGCTCTGTACGCGGGGACTCCACATGGCAGGCCCTTTTGACCGGTTCAGCATGCGGAACTGTATCGCGGTCTTGTCACTCACAATACCCATCTGGCCCCCCAATGCATCAATCTCACGTACGATCTGCCCCTTGGCAATACCGCCCACGGCAGGATTGCAGCTCATCTGGGCAATCTTGTTCATATCCATGGTGATGAGCAGCGTCCTGGAACCCAAGTTCGCTGCAGCCACAGCTGCCTCGCACCCGGCATGACCTGCACCCACCACAATAATATCGTATTTAAAATTCATTTAGCTTTTTTGAGGATGCAAAGATACTAAAAAAGAAAAAGTTACCTGCGTCTGAACTGTTAATTACCGATAAGAGCCCTTGTAGGGACATTATTTCAGATAAATACGCAGATATACAGGGAGGTGGTCACTGTAACCTCCGGTATAGCTGCCTCTGAAAGTACGGTTCGTTTTCACGCGATTATTCCGGTCGAAGTGGAGCAGATAGCGTGCATTGAACACATCGGCATATTCCGGCTTGCAGTCGATTTTCTCAGACGATAACATATGACCGGAGACGATGATCTGATCGAACAACAACCAGCCTTTGTAGTAAGTGCTGCCGATCCCTTTACTGTACCTCGGGTAGAGCAGGTTGTAGAGGCGCAGGTTTTTAATCTCATCAAAGCTTTTCTGCGCTCCGAGCACCTCATCAACGCTGTTATCATCGGGGGTATCGTTGAAATCACCCATGATAATGATGTTCTCATCCGGATTCTCACTCGTCACCTTGTATACCGCGTTCCTGAGTTCACTTGCTACGAAAAATCGCCTCCGTTCAGAGATGTCTGTACCCTCCTTGCGGGAGGGGAAATGGGTGATGAACAGATGCAGTATCTCCCCTGAGTTGGTCTCTCCCTTCACATGAAGAATGTCGCGGGTACGATCTTCAATGCCCGGCAGATGAACAAGCACCGGGTTTGATTCCAGTACTCTGAACGACTGTGTGTTATAAATCATTGCCACGTCAGATCCCCGTTCATCGGGGCTGTCATAATGTACAAAACTATATTGTTTCATTCCCTGCATCTGCATGCCGGCAAGGATGCTTTCCAGCACAAATTTGTTCTCAATCTCGGCCAGTCCGATGATATCAGGAACATCAGGCTTTACGATATCTTTGACTACTTTTGTTAACTTCTCCACCTTATCGTTGAACCGCTCTTCGGTCCAATTGTTGTTCCCTTCGGGAGTGAAGTCATCGTCCATGGTAAGGGGATCATCAACAATGTCATAAAAATTTTCGGTGTTGTAAAACATGAACGAGAAAGGAATTGGCATAATAATATTCTATAAAGTTTACAAATGTGAATAGTCAGGCAGGTTTTTCGGGTTAAATTGTAAATAGTTACTGACTGTTTTTCAGCAGGGTGAGGGCGCTGTTCTCAGCTTCTCTCATCTCGGTCTCCTCCTCTTCCGACTTATCGTTCACCCCACAGAGGTGGAGTATACCGTGAATAATTACACGGTGAAGCTCTTCCATAAATTCGGTCTGATACTTTTGTGAATTGGAGCGAACGGTATCGATACTGATAAAAATATCCCCTGAGATCGTATCTTCTTCCGAATAGTCAAAAGTGATGATATCGGTATAAAAATCATGCTGCAGATAAGTGCGGTTGATCTCTAATATTTTCTCATCATCACAAAAAAGGTAAGCAATCTCACCCACCTTCCTGTTATAATTTTTTGCAACGGTTTTGATCCAGTTTGCTGTCTCTCTTTTTTTTATTTTTGGAAGACCGATCCCCTCCGCCTGAAATGTAATCGCCATAATTTTAAAATATTTTAACGTGGAGAATCGCTTTTTTCTATCCGAAGAAGAGATAAGCCACGAAAACGGCCGCTATAATACCTGCCAAATCCGCCAACAGCGCATAGGGAACGGTATAGCGTGAATTTTTAATGTTCACCGCACCATAATAGACAGCCACAATATAGAAAGTGGTGTCGGTAGCACCCTGCAAAACAGCGGAGAGTCTGCCGGCGAATGAGTCGGCGCCCAATGTCTTCATCGTATCGATCATCATCCCGCGTGCACCGCTGCCACTTAGGGGTTTCATCAGTGCGGTGGGCATCCCGTCCACCCATTGTGTATCTGTTCCTGTCATCGCCACCAGGCTCCGCAGCCCCTCCATCAGGAAATCCATCGCACCGGAGGCACGGAAGACGCCGATACCGACCAGTATCGCGATGAGGTAGGGGATGATGGTGACGGCTGTTTTGAATCCATCTTTTGCACCGTCAATAAAGGCTTCGAAGATATTGATCTTTTTCTGCATCGCTTTTACAATAAAGAGGCAGATGATGGAGAAGAGAATCACGTTGGCTGCCAGACTGGAGACGATATTGATCTGATCCTGGGGCATCGATTGAAAAGCAAGTACTGTTGCAGAAATGATGGCGATCATACCAAGCAGAAAACCCATGATCGCCCTGTTGAAGATATTGATACCCTGCCTGAGGCAGACAGCAACAATACCCACCAGGGTGGCTACGAAGGTAGCGATCATAATGGGTATGAATACATCTGCCGGGTTGGCAGCACCCAGCTGAGCGCGGTACACCATCACGGTCACCGGGATAAGCGTCAGTCCCGATGCATTCAGTACGAGGAACATGATCATGGGGTTTGATGCCTGATCTTTCTGTTCGTTGATCTCCTGCAGCTCTTGCATCGCTTTCAACCCGAAAGGTGTGGCGGCATTATCGAGGCCCAGCATGTTGGCTGATATGTTCATCAGCATGGATCCTGACGCAGGATGATTCCTTGGGATTTCGGGGAACAATTTGGAGAAGAGCGGTGCAACAGCTCTGGAAAACATCTCCACCATACCGCCCCGTTCACCGATTTTCATCACACCGAGCCAGAGAGAGAGTACCCCCGTGAGTCCGAGAGATATCTCAAAACCTGTTCTGGCTGTGTCGTAGGTAGAGTTCATGATATCGGTAAAGACGTTCATATCCCCGAAGAAGATTAGTTTTACCAGTGCTACTACGAAGGCGATGATGAAAAAAGCAATCCAAATATAGTTTAATACCATGCTATACGGAAATCATCGATGTGACGATATTTTTTTGAATTAAAATATACCAAAGATACAATTTATGGCTATTTATAAAAAAGGAAAGCGATTTAATTTCTAACTTTATGGTGTTGTTTGAGTGAATAGGTTGCAAACAGGCAGAGTTCCGTCTCTGTCTTGATGTGAATTCTGTTTTATGCTATTTAATCCTGGGGAATAAAATGAATCTATGTTATGCGTTGGAAAGATTTTCTTCATTTTCAGAGGGGATCTAAAATTGCGGTAATTCTGTTACTTGTCCTGATAGTGCTGACCCTTCTGCTGAACGCCGTGCTCAGCTACCGAAACTCTTCCGAAATTATTGTGAGGCAGAACGACTCTCTGATACGTGCTTTCGAGGATTTCAGGACCACCCTGCAAGAACGGAAGCTTTCTCCTGCTGTAAGGGATCAACGTGAAGAAAAAGGAATTTATTCAGGCGATGATCTACCTGAAGAGTCTGTCGGTAGACGGGGAACCGCGGGAAAAACCGATCTTCGTGATGAGGGAGCACGCAATGGGAGAGAGGCGGGAACACGTTACACGCCTTTTCCTGTAAACGAGAAACTTACCGCAGGTGAGACCATCTCCCTGAATGAGAGCGACACAACACTTTGGAAGATGATTCCCGGCATAGGCAGCAGCTATGCCTCCCGCATTGTGAAGTACAGGGAGCTATTGGGGGGCTATGTGAGGAAGGAGCAGCTTATGGAGGTGTATGGCATGGATAATGAACGCTACTCCCGCATAAGCCCTTATATTGAGCCGGATGACCACTGCCGTAAGCTCCAGGTGAACCGTGATGAGTTCAGGGAGCTGCTCAGGCATCCCTATCTGAACTACAAGCAGGTGAAGGTGATCGCCAGCCTTCGGCGAAGAAAGGGAGATATCCTTTCCATCAACGAGCTGGCCATGCTTGATGAGTTCACATCAGATGATATCTGGCGACTGGAACCCTATCTGGCATTTTAGAAGGTAATATGGAATCATTTCAGAAATATCTTTTCAATATCGATGAGACAGAAGAGTGGTATCCGCTGCCGAACAGGTTGAGATGTACCAGCAGGTAGTATAGTTGGTACAACTCCATTTGCTCAGCGTAGTTTGCAGGCTTGGGAATGATCTCATGATAAGCGTCGTAATACTCCGTTCCGAAGCCACCAAAGAGGTGACTCATTGAGATATCAACCATCGCATGGCCGTAGTAGAGAGCCGGATCGATGAGGTAGGGTGTTCCCTCTTTGGTGATCAGGTAGTTTCCTCCCCAGAGATCACCATGCAGTAATGAGGGTTTCACCTCGCCGAAGCAATCACTGAAACGAGAGATTGCTTTATTTTCTGCAGGAATCTCTTTCCGGGATAGAAGATTTTCACCGACAGCTCTTTGAAGTTGCGGCAGGATACGTTCAGCCCAGTAAAATGATGCCCAGGTTGAGTGAGGCCGGTTGCTCTGCGGAAGGCTGCCGATAAAATTATCATCAGAAAACCCGAAATCATCCAGGGTGCATTGGTGCAGTTGTGCCACTTCTGCTCCTAACCGTTGATAGTCGGCACTGTCGGGACGTTTACTGACGATAAAGTCCATCAACAGGAATGAATTCCCTTCGTAAGAATCGACCAGGTGCACATGGGGAACAGCAATAGTGCGGGTGTCGGCGATCGCCTGCAAACCCTTATGTTCCGCGCGGAACATCTCCTCTGCAAACGGTTTGTTGTTTACCTTGAGAAAATAAGTCCTCTCACCTGTTTTAAGAAGATAGGCAGAAGAGATATCACCCCCGGTGAGTGGTCTGGCGGAAAGGATCTCCTCGGAAAGCGTGTCAGCAATATAGGAAAGATAGTTGCGCATCTTTCATTATTTCCTTTG
>LFRM01112408.1_pt1 | contig 21042 bp, 14 predicted proteins | sample 618341 | NCBI WGS metagenome assembly LFRM01 (sample SAMN03654438, study PRJNA283298) | anaerobic digester metagenome | isolation source: pool of bioreactors CSTR01a, CSTR02a, and CSTR03a thermophilic anaerobic... | place: Denmark: Kgs. Lyngby | collected 2014-05-21 | reverse complement strand
TCACGATGAATCTCAATTTCTTTAATTAATTGATTTTTATTCAAATGGGTTGTATCAATTTCTATGAACTCAGGATTTACAATTTGATTGTAAACATCACGCTCTGCTCTGATTGCGTCAACTTCAGAATTGACGAGACTGTGTTTAACAAGTGGATGGACTCGTCGATTGTATTTATAACGCTTTAATAGTTCATCTTCACGGCAATTTAACATAATCACTTTATAGTCAAAATCCATTTGACTTTCCAAAAACTGACTTAAGTCCATAATATTAATCCCTAAAACCACTTTGTCGTAGTATTTAGTTTTATCATCATTTATTAATTCTGCCAAATCTTCAAGAAGTTCAACCGGTAGATTATCAATTACGACATAACCCATATCTTCAAAGATAGAGAGCACCGTGGTCTTACCTGCACCTGACATTCCAGTCACAACGATTACATTTTGATTGTTTTCCATTAGACTTCACCCACTTTCTTATCTTTCTATTTTATCATGGATCACGCCAACGGGTGACCCAAAAGAACATTTTAAGGTGTGAATAGCTTGTTTTGTTGTAATTTCTGTTACTAACACCTTATCCTGATAACTAATCTCTTGCCAGATAATGCCCTCATTAACAATTTCTTTTTTGAGTTTATTCATTTTTGTAATCAGTTCAACTAAGTCTTTATCAAAGTTTCGATTAATGACTTGTTTCTCAAAAAATGAACGATGCGGCTGTTGCTCTGTTTCCATTCCTTGATACACAAAGCCCATTCCTTCCTGGAATAAGATAAAAGCGAGCCATTTTTTATAATGATCATTTGACATACCTTTTTCACGAAGTCTAATTTGGTCGTGGTTCTCAATAAAATGCCATTTCACCTTATCCTTCATTTGTTGTGCATATCGATAATTTAAAATTGATACAAATTGATCCATTTTTGAATCATCAAACATCACTTCCATTTGAAGCTTCCAAATATCATAATCATAAGACCCGTTAAACATTCTTAAAATATCTAAATCACTTAAGACAATCTCACCCTGAAGTCGTAATGCTTTTAAGAAATCATGATCAATGGATTCACTATACCATTCAATATGAGGGTATTTTCCACAAACCTGAGATATTGCTTCTAACCAGAAACTATAAGGAACCAGTGACGCAACATCACAGCGAAAGCCATCAAATCCAAACTCAGCCCAAGCTAATAAAACATTTTTAAGTTCATTGTATAAGTCTAAGTTATCAAAATTATAATCAACAATATCGGACCAATCAGCAACTTTTCGAGTTGGTTGACCCTTCTCATCCAGTAAAAAGTAGTTAGGATTACTTTGAGTCCATACATGATCGGCTCCAGCATGGTTAAAAACAATGTCCATGATGACTTTTAAATTAAGTTCATGAGCTCTCTTTAGAAAGTTCTTTAAATCCTCTTTAGTTCCTAAATCGTCACTCACTTCATAGTAATCAGCAATAGCATAGGGACTGCCATAGGTACCTTTTCGGTTATGTTTTGAGATTGGGTGGAATGGCATTAAATAAATATAATCAAAGCCCATTTGGCTAATTCTTGCTAAGTCGTGGGTGGCTGCTTCAAAAGTGCCTTCTTGTGTTAAGTTTCTTATAAATAGTTGATAGATGTTCATATCAGCCCTCGCTTAAAGATATTATATATGAAAAAGAATTAGATTATTAGTCTAATTCTTTATTATGTAATCAATTGCTTGTTGAGCTGCAATCGCCCCATCAGCGGTTGCGGTTACGATTTGGCGAAGATGTTTTTGATTCATATCTCCTACTGTGTATAATCCAGTAATCTTGGTTTCCATGTAATCATTCACTTGAGAGTAACCCCACTCATCTAAAACGCTTAAACTTTTCAGATACTTAGTTGCTGGGTCAGCCCCAATATATGGGAATAAAGCCGCACCTTTAACAATTTTTTCTTCACTTGTTTCAGTTGACTTAACTTTTAAGCCAGACACAAGTCCACCCTCAGTCATGATTTCTTGTGGGGTGTGATTGTAAACAAAGTGAATTTTAGGATTTTCTTTAGCACGAGCCACAGTACCTGGATCTGCTCTAAAGACATCACGACGCATAACAACGGTGACTTTACTGACAAATTGAGTTAAGTATAATGATTCATCTATGGCTGAGTCGCCTCCACCAACAACGATTACTTCGCGGTTTTTAAAGAATGCGCCATCACATACGGCACAGTAAGAAACCCCTTTTCCTACCAGTTCATCTTCTTGGTCTAGACCAATTTTCCGCTCAATTGTGCCAGTTGCGGCAATGACTGCTTTGGATGTGTAGACTGAACCATCAGCAGTATGGACAGAGAAGACACCATTTTCTTTGATGATATTAACCACATCTCCGTATTGGTAAACAGCCCCAAAGGCTAATGAATGATTGTGCATTTTCATGGACAAATCGACACCGGTAATGGATTCAAAGGCTGGGTAGTTTTCAACAAGATGTGTTTTTACCATTTTTCCGCCTGGTGCTGCATTTTCTAAAATAAGTGTTTTTACTTCAGCTCTGGAAGCATACATGGCTGATGTCATGCCTGCTGGACCTGAGCCGATAATAATTAATTGGTATTGTGGTTCCATAGTCCTTCCTTTCTAATATGGCTTGGAATCTCAGATAAGTGATCCAATGCATAATTTGGTTTTAAGTTTAATAATTGTTCTTTACGTTTTTCATTACGGGTATACGCGATTGTATACACATTAGCATTAATTCCCGCTTGAATATCTCCTGCTGAGTCACCAATCATAATGGCATTGTCTTTATAACCTTTGACTGCATCAAGAACAAGATAGATGCCTTGTGGATTTGGTTTAGGTTGACTGAATAAATCGCTCCCTATGACCACATCAATATAAGGTGACATGCCTACTTGATCCATCCCCATTTGGATCATATCTGTTTTTTTGTTGGAGAAGATACCGATTGTGTATCCTTCTTCTTTTAATTGTTTTAGTGTTTCAACGGCGCCAGGCATTTGGTCGGCTAGGACCTTATGGTTTTCAATCATAAGCTTTCGATATCGCGCTTCTAAAGCATCAACATCAGCGTTTATGACAAAGCGTTCAAAACTTTCTTTTAACGTTGGACCTACGACCCAATCATAGTCTTCATCACTTAGTTCATGAGTTGTTGGTACTTCACTGAAAACTTGTTTAAAGCTTTGGATAATGACATTATGGGTATCCATTAAGGTTCCATCAAAGTCAAAGATGAGGGTTGGTTTTTCGACTGGGAATAATTTTCTAAAGACGCCTAGATATCCTAAAATACCAACTGCTATAAAAGCAATGGATGTGACTTGAGCAATCTTAAGTTCTCCACCACCAATAAGTAGAGCATCCGTTCTAAAGATTTCAATAAAGAAGCGAACCATGCCATACCACATTAAGTAAGCATAGACTAAATCGCCTCTCTTAAGTTTGGCGACTTTCTTTAATACAAAGTGTATCAATAAAAAACCAATTATATTAGCTATTGATTCATAAAGAAAGGTTGGCATATGGTATTGACTATTGACCATCATTCCTTCTTGAATAAATTGTGGCAACCAAGCAATACTACTTTGATCAATCACTGGACCAAAGGCTTCCTTGTTAATAAAGTTACCCCAACGACCAACTGCTTGAGCAATTAAGATGGTGTACATCGCCTGATCAGCGACATCTAGGAAATGGTACCCTTTTTTTCTTAAAAAGAAATACGCATAAATTGCACCTAAGATTAATCCACCATGGATGGCTAGTCCACCTTCTTGGAAGTTTAGAATACGTAATGGATTACTGATGTAGGCCATTGGATCACTGAAGGCGATATACCAAAGTCTGGCACCTAAAATTCCAGTTAGTAATGCTCCTAGAAATAAATCTTCGGCGAGTGAACTTGGGTATCCTTTTTTCTTAAAGTTTGATTTTATAAATAGATAAGCAATCAAAGCTCCCGATAAAATAAAAATGGCGTACCATTTTATTTCAAGAGGTCCGATTTGTATAAATGTTGTAGGATCTGGAAATAATCTCATTTTTCTACCTCGAATCTGCTTACATATTCTATCACTCACCTAATTTTTACACAATGTTCATGCTATAATGCTTTTGGGAGAGATCGTATGAAATTCAATAAAAATGCGTTTTTATATATTTCGATGGGGATGATGACTATTATTAGTCTCTATTATGCTTATGTAAGTAGGAATCAGCCTAATTCATTATTTACATACTTAGCTTTGGCGCTGTTGTTTGGTGCTGGGACTTACAATTTTAGAAAGAAAGTCTATTTTACAGATGAAGACCCTAATAAAATTGAAAAGAAAGACCGCAAACGAAAAAGTAAAAAAAGAGTATCAAAAGAAGTTGTATAATTTTCTATGACTTCTTTTTGTTAGGTTAAAAGGACGAAATTGAGTCGATTTATTGGCAGTTACACCCACTGAAATGATTGTGCTTTAGGGAAACAAAAAAAAGCCCAATCCATCAATCGAGCTTTTTTTATTCAATAAGGGGAAAGAGAGAGAGTACACAATAGACTTTAGGGGGAAGTCTTTGTGCAGTAAGTCTTGCAACTTACACCCAAAGTATACAATTCAATTCTCAAATAAATATTGAATTCTTGTGTGACATTATGTGATTAACAACTCTCTAAATATTATTGACTTGATTTCTCAAGTAATAGGTTGTAAACCTTCTGTTCAAACTCTTTCGACGAGTCAAAACCTCTGCTTTTTAATGTAAAGTCAGTCACCGCTGACTCAACCAGCATGGCCATATTTCGTCCTTCTCTAACCGGGAAGATTAGCTTAGGAACTTCTAAACCTAAGATTGAATATGGCTCAGAAGGTTCTATTCCTGCTCTTAGATAATCGGTTGCGTCATTCCATGGCTCAAGTTCGATAACAAAGTCAATATTTGACTTGCTCATGGTTGAACTGGCTCCAAACATTGAAGTAATATTCATGATACCGATCCCTCGTATTTCAATCATTCCTGCTAATAAATCAGGGGCTTGTCCAATTAATTGACCATGGGCTCGTGTGACATCGACTCTATCATCAGCAATTAAAATGTGTCCTGATCGAATTAGTTCTAAGGCTATTTCTGATTTACCCATGCCAGAGTCACCAGTGATTAAGACTCCTTTACCGTGGACATTAATTAAAACACCATGAACATATTCAACTGGCGATAATTGTTCGTCTAAATATGTAATGATATCAATCATAATTTCAGATGTTTGTTTTTCAGAAATGAAGATTGGGAAGTTCTTTTGGATTGCGACTTCTCTTAAAATTGGTGGACAATCTAAACCATGCGCAATAACGATGGCAGGGGTCCAACCATCTAATAATAAATCAAAACGCTCCCATTGTAATTCATCGGTTAATTGCTTAATATAGGCCATTTCTTTATGACCTAAAACAACAACACGGCGTGGTTCAGTGTGATCATAGAATCCTGCAAGTTCTAAACCTGGTCGGTTTACATCTGGAACAATAATCCATCTGTCGAGCGATTGTTCATTTCCGGTGATTTGTTGGAAATCAAAATGATCCTTTAAATCTCTAATTGGGCATTTAATATCTGTATTTGTCATAGGCTTACTCCTTTAGTACTTTTTGTAAATATTGGCCAGTATAACTCTTCTTCACTTTAGAAACCTGTTCTGGAGTTCCTTTGGCGATGACAGTGCCACCACCATCACCCCCTTCTGGTCCTAAATCGATGATATAGTCTGCTGACTTAATAATATCTAAATTATGTTCAATTACCAAGATAGTGTCTCCATTTTCGACAATTCTTTGTAAAACAGCAATTAATTTCTTAACATCATCACTATGTAAACCAGTTGTAGGTTCATCAAGGATAAAGACCGTTTTTCCGGTTGGAATCTTTTGAAGCTCACTTGCTAGTTTAACACGCTGTGCTTCACCACCTGATAAAGAGACTGAGGATTGACCAAGTTTAATATAGCCTAAACCTACGTCCATTAAGGTTTGAAGTTTGTTTTTAATGGATGGCATTGCACCAAAGAATTCCAAGGCTGCTTCAACATCCATTTGTAGAACATCATAGATTGTTTTATCTTTATACTTCACTAATAAGGTTTGTTCATTGTATCGTTTACCATGACATTCTTCACATTCAACATAGACATCTGGTAAAAAATGCATTGAGATTTTCTTAACACCATCTCCTTGGCAAGCTTCACAGCGTCCCCCCTTTACATTAAATGAAAAGCGACCTTTATTGAAGCCTAAGGTTTTGGCGTCTATGGTGCTGGCATATAAATCACGAATTTGATCAAAAACACCGGTATAGGTGGCTGGATTACTTCGTGGTGTTCGCCCAATTGGGTCCTGGTCAATGATGACTAATTTATCAATTTCTTCTAAGCCTTTGATTTCTTTAACATCTCCAGGCTTGACTCGTGATCGTTTTAAATGAGTCCCAATACCATTACCGATAACATCATTAACTAAGGATGATTTACCTGATCCAGAGACACCTGTAATACAGGTAAAGGTGCCTAATGGTATGTCTATATTAATGTTTTTTAAGTTGTTTTGTTTAGCACCTATGACCTTAATCTTTTTACCATTGCCTTTACGACGGCTTTGGGGAATATCTATTTTTAGAGTGCCACTTAAATATTGCCCTGTAATTGAGTTAGGATTATCCATAATTTCTTGAGGAGTCCCTGAGGCGATTACTTCACCACCATGAATTCCTGCATAGGGTCCAATGTCAATGACCCAATCTGACTGAAGCATTGTTTCTTCATCATGTTCTACAACAATAAGCGAGTTACCTAAGTCTCTCATTTCTTTTAAAGCGTCAATGAGTCTCTGATTGTCTCGTTGGTGTAGTCCGATACTTGGTTCATCTAAAACATATAAAACACCCGTTAACTGTGAGCCTATTTGATTGGCTAAACGGATTCGTTGGGCTTCACCACCTGATAAAGACCCGGCTAATCGTGACAGTGTTAAATATTCTAAGCCAACTGTTTTTAAGAAGCTTAGACGGGAATGGATTTCTTGTAGAATTAAGTGAGCAATTTCTTGGTTCATTTCACTTAATTGTAGAGTGTCTAAAAACTCTAAGCTTTCACTTATAGCAAGTTGTGTCCATTCAAATATATTCTTATCGGCAATTCTTACACTTAAGGCTTCTTCATTTAGTCGACGTCCATGACATGTATTACAAGTTTGTTCTGACATGAAATTCGCAACCCAATCACGGTAATAATTAGAGGTTGTCTCAGCGAAGCGGCGCTCAATAAGTGTTTGAATGCCTTCAATGAAGCCTGTTTTACTATGAATAGAGCCACTTCTTGAGTAGAGTGTAAAACCAATTGGTTTGTTTGAGCCTTTTAATAAGAATTCCCAGTCTTTTTTACTGAGTTTTTCCATTGGAACATCTTTATCAATTTTATAATGTTTTAATAGAACGTCAAATTCTTGCCATTCAAGATTTTCGGTGTTGACGGTGTTTTTAAAGTAGAGAATAGCACCTTGATTTATACTTTTAGTTTTGTCTGGAATCAGTAAATCGACATCCAAATGTTGTGTCACACCAATTCCTTTACATGTATGGCAGGCTCCTAATGGCGCATTAAATGAGAAGAGTCGTGGCTCCATATGTTCGATTGAGAAGCCACATTCAGGACATGCATGTTTAGATGAGAATAAAAGCTCTTCATCATCAACTAATACTTTCGTAATTCCGCCTGAAAGTTTAAGGGCTGTTTCGAGTGAATCATGAAGTCTTGTTTCACTCCCTTCTCTTAAAATGATGCGGTCGACGACGACATCAATATCGTGTCGTTTGTTTTTATCTAAGTCACCTACTTCATCGATAACTTTTAATTCTTTATTGACTCGTACTCGAACAAAGCCATCTTTGGTTAAGTTGGCGAGTAAATCTTTATGAGTGCCCTTCTTGTTTTTAATAATTGGGGCTAAGATAGTAAGTCTTGAGCCTTGTGCATAAGTTTCAATGCGACGAATCATCTGACCTACTGTTTGACTACTGATCTCGATATTATGAATGGGACAATAAGCAACCCCTATTCGAGCATATAGTAAGCGTAAATAGTCATATATTTCAGTAACCGTACCGACGGTTGAACGCGGGTTGTTGTGGGTTGTTTTTTGGTCGATGGCGATGCTTGGACTTAAGCCTTCAATGCTGTCGACGTCTGGTTTTTCACTGCCTCCTAAAAATTGGCGTGCGTAAGCTGAAAGAGACTCGACATAGCGTCTTTGACCTTCAGCGTAGATGGTATCAAAGGCGAGTGATGTTTTCCCACTTCCAGAGAGTCCTGTCATAATGACGAGCTTATTTCTTGGTATTTCGATGTTTATGTTTTTAAGGTTGTTTTCACGAGCCCCTTTAATAATAATTTTATTTTTTTCCATAAGTCCTCAATTTTCAATATCTAGGATAATATCGCGTAGTTCAGCAGCTCTTTCAAAGTCCAGAACACGGGCTGCTTCGCGCATTTCGTGACGTAGATTTTCGAGTAGTTGTTCGCGTTCTTTTTTGGTTTGTTTGGATTTGGCTTTATTAAGAAATTTACGTGACATCTCTTTGGTTTCTTTTCCTGCGATGGCATCTCGTACTTCTTTCTTAATTGTTTTGGGTATGATTCCATGTTTCTCATTATGAGCTTGTTGGATTGAGCGACGACGATTTGTTTCATTAATCGCATAGTCCATTGAATCTGTCATTTTATCAGCATACATAATGACACGACCATTTTCATTTCGAGCTGCTCGTCCAATAATTTGAACCAGGGAGCGTTTTGATCGTAGGAATCCTTCCTTGTCTGCATCTAAGATAACAATTAAACTGACTTCAGGTAAGTCCAGCCCTTCTCTGAGTAGATTGATTCCGACTAAGACATCAATCTTTCCTTGTCGTAATTCCCTTAGAATTTCTATTCTCTCTAGGGTCTTGGTTTCATGGTGAAGATAGCCTACTTTCATGTTCATGTTTTGAAGGTATTGGGTTAAGTCTTCAGCCATTTTAACGGTTAATGTGGTGATTAAAGTTCGTTCATCTTTTTTGATTCGTTCCTTGACTTCATGAATTAAATCATCAATTTGACCATGAATTGGTCGTACTTCAACGATTGGATCTAAGAGTCCTGTTGGTCGAATAATTTGTTCAACAACTTTATTGTCGACTAAATCGAGTTCATAGTCACCTGGTGTGGCTGAGACATAGATGACTTGATTAATCATGCCTGTGAATTCATCAAAGCGCATTGGTCGATTGTTTAAAGCACTTGGGAGTCTGAAGCCGTACTCAACCAGGGTTGTTTTTCGTGAACGGTCACCATTGTACATACCTCTAACTTGAGGCAGTGAGGCGTGACTTTCATCAATCACAAACAAATAATCTTCAGGAAAATAGTCAAATAGATTCCATGGTCTTTGATCATCAGTTCGGCCGTCGATGTGTTGGGAATAGTTTTCGATGCCTGAAACCATGCCTAATTCTCTGAGTGATTCTAAATCATAGCGTGTTCTTTGTTCTAAGCGTTGAGCTTCGACAAGTTTATTTTCAGCGTTTAAGACTTTTAAGCGCTCCTCTAATTCAGCTTCAATCTTTATACAGGCTTCTAAAATATCTCGTTTCTTTCGGGCATATTCATTGGCTGGAAAAATATGATATAACTGATACCCTGTTTTGACGACACCTGTTAATGGGTCGACTTCGGTAATTCTTTCGATTTCATCGCCAAACATTTCGACTCGAATAACAAACTCATCGCTATATCCTAGCATCAGTTCAATAACGTCGCCTCTGACCCTGAAGGTTCCGCGTTTCATTTCAATATCGTTTCGTTGGTATTGGCGATGGACTAATTCTTTGAGCAAGTCATTGCGGTCAATCATTTGGCCAACTCGCAGTGTATATAACATCTCTTGATACAGTCTTGGGTCTGAGGATGCGTAGATACAGGCCACTGAAGCTACAATGATGGTATCTCGTCGCTGTAGGACTGCGTTTAATGCCGCAAGTCGTAGCATATCGAGTTCTTCGTTAATCATACTTGTTTTTTCAATATAGGTATCTGTCTTTGGCATATAGGCTTCTGGTTGGTAGTAATCGAAGTTTGAAACAAAGTATTCAACCCGATTATTGGGGAAGAATGATTTAAACTCTGAATACAGTTGACCTGCTAATGTCTTGTTGTGGGCAAAGACGAGAGTTGGTTTGTTTACTTTTTGGATGACTTGAGAAATGGTAAAAGTTTTACCGGTGCCCGTGGCGCCTAGTAAAACCTGATGCTTCTCATTTTCATTTAATCCCTCTACTAAGGCGTCGATTGCTTTGGGTTGATCGCCTTGGGGTATATAATCACTGACTAGTTCAAATTTCATCGTACTAATTCTATTGCTGCTTCTAATTGGATATCCAATTCTCTCATTTGGCTATTGTATTTTTGGTAAACCTTCGATGAGAATTGTGAGATGTCTTGTCGTGTTATTTGATCGCTTGTATCAAGTTCATTGGCTTCTTGGTATTGATGGTATGCCTCTAATGTTTCTTGTGAGAAGTAGCCATCAAAGCGTCCTGGGTTAAAGCCTAAGAAATCTAGAGCTTGTTGAGCAAAAATGAGACTCTCTGAGACTTCATCAACGTGAATGATTTCATCTTCTTTTAAACTTGGAGTGTTTACATAAAAGACTTCATGACTCTTAACTTCTATGGTTGGTTCAATGCCTGAGTGATGGATTTTTTCACCATTTGGTGAAATCCATTGAGCAATTGTGTATTTTAGTGAGGAACCATCTGCCAATGGTAGCGTTGTTTGAACTGTACCTTTTCCAAAGGTCTTAGTTCCGACTAATTCTACGCCTAGATTGTCTCTTAATGCTAAAGCTAGAACTTCTGCAGCTGAGGCTGAATTTTGATTGATTAAGATAACGATGTCTTCAAAATTTTCAAATTGATTGTTGGTGCTAAATGTTTTAACGATATGACCATCGACATCTTCTTGTTGAATGATGACTGAATTTGGTTCTAAGAAGAATGAGGCAATTTCGTTTAGGGCTTGAAGATATCCGCCTGAATTGTCTCGTACATCGATGACGATTTTTGTGACACCATTGTCTTTCATCATTTGTAGTTCACGTTCAACTTCATTTGGGGTACTTAGTCCGAATGAATTGAGTTCTAAGTAACCAATGCCTGGTTCTAATATTTCAGCATAAGTTGTTGATGTTATTGGAGCTCGCGAAATATTTGTTTCGACTAATTCTTCATTGCGTTGGAAAACGATATTGACGATTGTGTTTTCTTCTCCTTTAACCATTTCAGAAATAGTATCGGTATCTAAATCGACGACATTAACACCGTCGACTTCTATGAAAATATCACCTGGCAAAACTCCTGCGTTTTCGGCTGGTGAGTTATTGAATACTTTTAAAACAATACTGTAACCATCGACTTGATAGTATTGAACACCAATTCCGACAAAGTTTTGGTTGATGCCTTCTTCAAAGTCTTTTAGTTCTTCTTGAGACATATAAGATGTATGTGGATCACCATTCAGTTCAAGCATTCCGTTAATGGCATTGTCCATTATCTGGTTACCTGCATCTTCCATTTCATTTGAAAAATACCAGTTATTGCTTAAGACTTCATAAATATATTGGAACTTAGAAAACTGTTGTTCTGGTGTTAACACTGGTGTGGTTGTGTTTGGGTTCTCAGGATTAACAATTGGTTGATTGTTATTTGATCGTGAATTGACTCTTCCTGTGGCCCATCCAAAAGCAAATGAAAACAACAAACCAACAATCACTACTAAAATAATTGATCGTTTGCGTTGTCTACTTTTTATTTCATCTGGCCAGAGATGCTTCTCTAGCTTTACATTTACTTTGTTGTCTTCCATAACGTCACCCTCTTAACTCTAAAGCATAGAAAACTTTTCTACGCTTATCCTATATAATACCATGATTTTATGTGTAAAAGAGTAATGACTCTGTGTGATGTTTCTAATATTATATGTGTAATTAAAAAAGAAGGTTCATATTTATGATTGACCCTTCTTTAATTAGTATATTACTTAATAACGATCTCCAACATTAAGTCCATGGACAGAACTTGGATTAACACGACATGGTGGACCTTTAACATCACAGATCCAATCAAGCGTCATCGCCACACCTTGATTGGTGAAGTTCATTGCGCCATCCCAATTATTGAGATAAGTAGATAGGCTCATGTCACCAAGATAAATAATTTCATAGTGTAGGTGCGGCCCTGTTGAACTACCTGATGATCCGACAGTACCAATCACAGAATACGTATCAAGTTGAGTTCCAATTGAGACATTAGCTGATTGTAAGTGCATATATTTAAGTGCATAGAGTGAGTTATTCACTGAGACGATGGATATCACTTGGTTACCACCATAACCGCCACAGGAATTACCTAGCCAACCATATGTTGGACAGCCAGTATATGTATATACAACAACACCTGGCCCTGTTGAGAAAATACTTGTTCCGACACTTGTCGCAAAGTCCATACCATTGTGGACAGATCCACCCAGAACTCCGTTACTTGGATAATACCAAACCCCTGCTGTGATTAGAGCATTATTGACTGGACGAATCCAGCCACTTCCGGTACCGATGTCAACTCCACCGCCACCATTAGCAATATCATCAGCGTCTTGATTTGCTTGGTCAGATTGATCCTGAAGTTCTTTGGCTCTTTCTTCTGCTGCTAAGCGCTCTGCTTCTTCAGCCGCGTCTATTGCTGCTTGGCGCTGTGCTTCGGCTTCTGCTGCTAAGCGTTCTGCTTCTAGGCGTAATGCTTCTTCACGTGAATCTAAATCAGCAAAGGAACCTAGGATTGAATCAAGATCTGTTGATGAAATTGATTGTTGAGCTTCAAGTTCTAATTGTTTGGCAACTAAGTCATCCACTTGAGCTTGATATTGAGCAACCGTTTCTTCAGCTTGAGCTTTGGCTACTTCTAAACTTTCTTTAAGAATTTGTGTGTTTTCTAAAGAATCTTCTAGGACTAATTTTTGACGCTCAAGTTCTTCTTGGTCATCAACTAAGCGTCTTTTTTCTTCTGTAAACCAATCCATTTGGTCTTTATTGTATTGGTTTATTTTTGTGACCGTATCAGCGCGTCTGATCATTTCTGTATATGATCTGCCACCAAATAAGAAGTTAACAAGTGTATTGGTATACATGTTTCCTTGTTCTGAGACGAGTCGTTCTTTGATTTGTTTTTCGACTTTTAAGATTTCAACAGCACGTTCATCAATTTGAATTTCTAATTCAACAATACTCTCTTCCATAACAACAATTGTTTCGTCTAACACAATTATTTCTGCTTCGGCTGCTTCAATTTGGATTTGTTGTTCATGAATCAGTTCATCGACTTGTGCGATATCGTTTTCAACACTCGCAATTGCTGATGAAATGTCATCAATTGATGATTGAGCTGTTTCAATTTTTGAGTTTAAGTACTCTTGAAATGATGTACAAACGGCCCGATCATCACTAGTTAATGTACTGGTACATAAGTCCCGATAATATGCTTCGTTCTCAGCAAAGTCAGCCTCATTGGCTATAGTTGGTGTTACTGCACTAAATAATAAGAGCAACCCAACTATGATTGAAAATTTCTTCATCGTGTCCACCTCAAATGTTTTGTAACTGAAATATAAGATCCGATTAATCCAACAATTAGGGATGTTCCTAATAGGATTAAGGCAATGTTTTGAACTAATGGATAAACAGGGTTGAGTGTAATTACTGAGAATAATGTGGCACTCACATCCTGATTAATTAAGTAGTTATAACCCAATATTACCACTAATATTGGAATAATTGAACCGATTAAGCCAATCAATAATCCTTCGATTAAAAATGGTGATCGGATAAAGCTATTCGTTGCGCCGACAATGCGCATGATTTCTATTTCATCTTGTCGTGAATGGATAGAAAGTTTAATCGTATTGGATATTAAGAATATGGCTAAAATTAATAATGCGACCACAAGAATTGTGCCACCAAATCGGAGTGATTCTAAGGAGTTGAGTAACATGGATGTTGCTTCTCCGCCATCACGAACTTCGTTTGGCCATGGTGCAGCATTTAAATCATCGACTACTGAAGATAGGACATCACCTGATTGGACCGTGATAATAAATGCATCTAGCATTGGGTTTTCTTCTCCGATTAAGAAGTCGTAGGCTTCTGTTTGGTTTTCTTCAATATATTGTCCAAGCGCTTCATCTTTTGAGATATAGGATACTGCTAGAATATCTGGGTTTGAGATAAGCTCAGATTCAATCGAGTCGATTTGGGCTTCATACTGTTGTTTCACTGGGACCCATACTTCTATTTCTGTTTCAATTGATTTTGTCATAGTATTAATATTATCAGTGACGATTAAGATTATTCCTAGAAATAACATCGTGAAGGTTACAACTGCGACTGATGACAAAGAGACAGAAAAATGTCGAAAGAAGCCGATGAACCCTTCCTTGATGGGTCTAAAAATCCGCCTCATTGATATAACCTCCAACATTTAAGTCTGCTACGACGTGACCATCACTTAAGACAATGGTTCTTTTCTTATATTGATTGACGAGTTGTTCATTATGAGTGACCATAATGACGGTTGTGTTTTCTGCTTCATTAATTTGTTCTAATAATTCAATAATACCCTTAGCCCGTTCTGGGTCTAGGTTTCCGGTTGGTTCATCGGCAATCAAAATAAAAGGCCGATTGGCTATAGCTCGGGCGATCGCGACTCTTTGTTGTTGACCACCTGATAATTGAGTGGGAAAGGAACTAGCTTTTTCGGAAAGATCAACTAAAGCTAAAACTTCTCTGACTCGTTTTCTGATTTGTTGATGTGGCATATTTAATGCTTCTAAAGCAAAGGAGACATTCTCAAAGACTGTTTTCTTTGGTAGAAGCTTAAAGTCCTGATAAACAACGCCGACATGACGACGAAAATAAGGAATCTTTCTTCTTTTTAATCGTCCGACATCGATATCACTGACCTTAACAGTGCCTGATGTTGGTTTTTCTTCAGCATCTAATAGTTTGATTAATGTAGATTTACCTGAACCTGTTTCACCAATGACGTAAATGAATTCGCCACGATTTACACTTAAGTTTAAATCGTATAAAGCATTGGTTCCATTAGGATACTGTTTGTAGATATTACGCATTACAATCATAGTTTACCTCGTGTTATATTTTTGGTTCAATCGAGAATCCTTCACCTTTTACTTCGGTTGCGTCATTGACGACAATGAACGCCTCTTCATCGATGCTATCAACAATATGTTGGAGCATTGGATACTGATTGGCCGGGACAACTGATAATATCATATTCTTTTCGCGCCCTGTATATCCACCTTTGGCTGCAATGATGGTTGCGCCTCGATCTAACTCATTGTGAATCCGATCTAAAATTAATTCATAATGATCGGAAATAATATAGACCGTCTTGGCGTGCATTCCTCCAGCGACGACAACTTTATCTATCACAACACCTGATGCGTAGACGGATAGAAATCCTATCAAGACTGCTTCGATGCCATAGGTATACAGACCAAGTAATACGGTGATGCCATCAACCACTTGAACAAGTGTTGCGACACGGATGTGTGTATATTTATGTAATATGAGTGGAAATACATCCATTCCTCCAGAACTACCGCCTTGCCTAAAGATTAGGCCTAGTCCCAACCCTGTTGTAACCCCTGAATACACACTGGCTAATACGGGTGAAATATCAATAGCGACTGGAAAATTGTTCAACAATTCAATAAACAGTGGGAATAGAATTGATGAGACAATTGTTTTTAATACGAACTCTTTCCCTAAAAAGATTGCCCCTAATACAAATGTAATTAATATAATAATATTGATGATTGCTTGGATGGATAATGGCACTATTGGACTAATCGCAACAGCGACTCCGGCCATCCCTCCGGATAAAATCTCAAAAGGTACAATGAAATATGAAACGCCAGCGGCTAATAGTAAATTGCCAAGGACTAAGTTGAGTACACTTCGAAATTTTTTCATATTTCCTCCTATAATTTTAATCTATTTTAAAACCTTGTTCAACTAATCAATCTTTAACAGTGATTTTAAATAACCTTGAATGAACGGATCGATATTTCCGTCCATGACTGATTGAACATTTCCAACTTCTACGCCAGTTCTGACATCTTTAACTAATGTATATGGCATAAACACATAGGACCTAATTTGAGATCCCCATTCAATGTTCTTCTGTTCCCCTTTTAAGTCAGAAATCTTGGCAGCATGTTCATGAATTCTTAAGAGTTCTAGTTTTGTTTTTAAGATATTCATCGCTTGAGCACGATTCTGCATTTGAGAGCGCTCGGATTGAACATGGACACTTAATCCGGTTGGTATATGTGTGATTCGTACGGCTGAATCTGTTTTGTTGACATGTTGCCCTCCTGCTCCGGAGGCTCGGTGAGTATCAATTTCTAGATCTTTTGGATTAATTTCTACATCGAGTGAATCGTCTAAGACTGGCATAACATCGACACTGCTAAATGAAGTGTGACGACGTCCTGAGGAGTCAAAGGGTGAGATTCTAACTAAGCGATGGACACCCATTTCACTTTTGAGGTAGCCGTAGGCATAGTCACCATCAATTTGAATGGTGACTGATTTTAGTCCGGCTTCATCACCGTCTAAATAGTTTATGACTGTGACTTTATAGCCTTTGTCACTGGCCCATCGTGTGTACATTCGATACAGCATGGAGGCCCAGTCCTGACTTTCGGTACCTCCTGCTCCGGGATGAATTTCGAGGATGGCTGAGTGCGCATCGTATTCCCCGGATAGTAGGACTAGAATTTCAAAGTCGTTGAATTCTTCGATATTTTCTTCTAATTCGATGGTGATGAGTTCGTACATCTCTGCATCAAAGTCATCTTTTAGTTCGTTGAGACTGGTATCGAAGTCTGTAAAGTTTCTGTGTAGTTTATCAAAGCGCTCGATTAAAGAACTCAAACGGTTTGTTTCACTGATATGGGCTTGTGCTGCTTTTGGATCAGCCCAGAAATCAGGTGCTAGTTGAGCGTCTTGGAGTGCTTGTAACTGATCTTTTTTACTAGTGATGTCAAAGAGAATCCTTTAGAACAACTAATTGTTCAAGGGTTTGTGTGACTGTGTTTCTTACTTCGTTAAATTCTAACATTAGCGTCTTCTTCTTTTCTTTTTCTTTTTGCGCGCAATAGTGCTTGGTGCGACGGTTTGTTCTGGCTCTGGTTGAGCTTGTTTTTCTGGTTGTTGTTGAGTCTCTGGTTGTTGTTCTTCGTCTTGGAAACGTAGTTGAACATTCATACAGAATTGGACGACTTCGCGTGATATTTGAATGACCATGCTTTCGAACATTTCAAAGCCTTCTTCAATATATGCTTGAAGTGGATTGTTTTGAGCATAGGACCTTAGGCTGATTCCATCTCTTAGTTTTGACATCCCATCAATGTGTTCCATCCAGTTTCTGTCAAACACGGATAGGACCATTCGTTTTTCGATTGGATACACTTGTTCTTTGTATGGTTCTATCTTTTCATCGTATGAATTGAAGGCTGCTTCGACGACTAAGTCACTTGCGGTTTCGTAAGGAACTGTGTCTAGTGAGTCCCAATTGATTTGGGCATCGTCGAGTCCCATTTGTCTTAGTGATTCTTTTAATCCTTCGACATTTACACCGACAACTGTTTCACGCTCATAAGTAGTATTGGCGTGAATGACTGATTTGATGACGCGCTCAAACATATCTTTTACGATTGAGTGAACATCATCACTTTCTAAGATGTCGTTTCTTAGGTCGTACATTGTCTCACGTTGTTGACGTAGAACATCGTCGTAGTCGAGTAGATTTTTACGGATGTCAAAGTTATGCCCTTCGACTCGTTTTTGAGACGAGGTGATGGCTTTGGCGACGGTTTTGTTTTGGATCGCCTCATCACCAAATGAATCAAACATTTCCGAGATTCGGTCGGTTCCAAAACGGATCATTAGATCGTCTTTTAATGAGACGTAAAATTGAGAGACACCTGGGTCTCCTTGTCGGCCAGCCCGTCCTCTTAACTGGTTGTCAATGCGTCGTGATTCATGGCGTTCTGATCCGAGGACCATTAGACCGCCTAGTTCACGGACTCCTTCACCTAATTTAATGTCGGTTCCTCGCCCGGCCATATTGGTGGCGATGGTAACTGAGCCAACTTGACCTGCTTTTTGAATGATTTCTGCTTCTCGGGCATGGTTTTTGGCGTTTAGGACTTCGTGTTTTACTTTTCTTTGGGTGAGCATCTTACTGATGTGTTCGGATACTTCGACTGAAACGGTTCCGACTAAGATTGGTTGGCCGGTTTCGTTGATGCGCATAATTTCTTGGACCAAGTTTTCGAATTTTGCTTTTTGGCTACCGAAAATCTTATCGACTCTGTCATCTCTTGCGACGGGTCTGTTGGTTGGTACTTCGATAACACGCATATTATATGTTTTTAGGAATTCTTCTTCTTCAGTTTTGGCGGTTCCTGTCATACCTGCTAATTTATCGTATAGTCTAAAAAAGTTTTGGTATGTAATCGTTGCCATGGTTGAGGTTTCTTCTTTGATTTTGACGCCTTCTTTGGCTTCTAAGGCTTGGTGTAGGCCGTCTGAGAATTCACGTCCAACCATTAGTCGTCCTGTAAATTGGTCGACAATGACAACGGTGCCATCTTTGACCACATATTCGACATCTTTGGCGAAGATATAGTTAGCTTTTAGGGCGTTGTTTATATGGTGGACTAAGTATGTATTGTCTACTTCATATAGATTGTTAACTTTAAAATAGCGTTCAGCTTTTTCAACGCCTGATTCATCGAGTGAAATTTGACGTGTTTTTTCGTCGATTTGATAATCATCTACGGCTAAACGTTTAACAAAACGGTCAGCGTTTTCATAGAGGTTTGCTGTTTTTCGAGCGCCTCCACTGATGATGAGTGGTGTTCTTGATTCATCAATTAAAATAGAGTCAACTTCGTCGATAAGTGCGAAATGAAGTGGTCTTTGGACTCTGTTTTCGATGGTTGTGACCATGTTGTCTCTGAGGTAGTCAAAGCCTAGTTCAGAGTTGGTTGAGTACATGATGTCACATTGATAAGCGGCACGTTTTTCGGCCTTGGTCATGGCTCGGATATTAACTCCGACTGTAAGTCCTAAGTAGCGGTGAATTTCACCCATCCATTCAGCGTCACGTTGTGCTAAATATTCGTTGACGGTGACAATGTGGACCCCTTCTCCTTGAAGACCGTTTAGGTAAACAGGTAAAACTGAAGTTAGGGTTTTCCCTTCTCCAGTTTTCATTTCGGCGATGTCGCCTTGATGCAAGACGATTCCACCCATTATTTGGACTAAGTATGGGAATTCCCCGATGACTCTCTTGGCTGCTTCTCGAGCTGTTGCGAAGGCTTCAGGTAGTAGATCGTCTAATGTTTCGCCGTGTGCTATTCGTTCTCTAAATTCAGTTGTTTTATGTTTAAGTTGTTCGTCACTGAGAGCGGCGTATTCATCTTTCATCGCATCGATCTCTTGTGCTTGTTGTTCTATCTTAGTGAGAATCCTTTTATCATCACTAAATAGATTTCTTAAAAAACTCATTTGGATTCTCCTTTACTTTAGAATTATACCATTATAAAGGGTTTAAAAAAAGGATTACTCTAGGGTTAGAAAAAGGATTAGCAATTATTGTACTAATCCTTAATAAGTTGTTTATTCGTCTATTCCTAAGATATCGTGTATGTGATTCTTATATAGAATTGCTTTTGCTCCATACACTGCTTGAATTCCGCCTTGCACTTTCAGGACATCTGTGGCTCCTAATGATTTCAGGATGTCATCTTGGACCTTGTCTTGGTCTTTAACAGAAACTCTTAGGCGTGTGATACATGCGTCTACGTCTTCAATATTTTCTGGTCCGCCTAGTGCGACTAGAATCTTTTGGGCGTCTTCTCTAAGTTCTGTTTTGCCTACTGCTTTGACTTCGACTGTTTCGTCGATATCGTCTCCTCGTCCAGGGGTTAAGATATTAAACTTAGCAACAAAGAATCTAAAGGAGACATAGTATAGAGCTGCCCATGCTAGACCAACTGGGATTTGGAGGAGCCAATTGGTTTTGGCGTTTCCTTGTAGTATTCCAAATAGTGTGAAGTCGATGACTCCGCCTGAGAAGGTGTTTCCTATTGAGATGTTTAGGATGTCTGCGATTAAGAATGAGACACCGTCTAGGAATGCGTGGAATACGTAAAGTAATGGTGCGACAAATAAGAACATGAATTCTAGTGGTTCAGTGATTCCGGTTAAGAATGATGTTAGTGCAACCCCTAAGAATAGTCCACCGAATTTTTTGCGGCGGTCTTTGTCGACTGAGTGGTACAGTGCGAGTGCTGCTGCTGGCAGTCCAAACATCATAGTTGAGAATCTTCCGGCAAAGTAGCGTGTGCCTTCAGTGAAGAGTCCAACGTGGTTTGGGTCTGCTAATTGAGCAAAGAATATGTTTTGAGCACCTGCGATTTGTTGGCCAGCGACCATTTCAACGCCGCCTAATTCTGAGTACCAGAACATTGGGTAGATGGCGTGGTGTAGACCGACGGCTCCGGAGAGTCTCATTAGAAATCCATAAAGGAAGGTTCCGATTGGTCCTGCTTTTGAGATATATTGTCCGGTTGAAATTAATGCTTGTTGGAATGGTGGCCACATAATAAAGAAGATACTACCAATGGCGATAGCTGCAAAGCTGGCTACGATTGGGACAAATCTTGATCCCCCAAAGAATCCTAAAACTTGTGGTAAAGCAATATTATAGTAGCGGTTGTGTAACCATACAACGACAGAGCCGATGGCGATTGCGCCGATGACCCCTGTGTCTATGGCAGCACCTTCTGGACTAAAGATTGATAGTAAGGAAG
>LFRM01124849.1_pt1 | contig 21054 bp, 18 predicted proteins | sample 618341 | NCBI WGS metagenome assembly LFRM01 (sample SAMN03654438, study PRJNA283298) | anaerobic digester metagenome | isolation source: pool of bioreactors CSTR01a, CSTR02a, and CSTR03a thermophilic anaerobic... | place: Denmark: Kgs. Lyngby | collected 2014-05-21 | reverse complement strand
ATGCTAACTCCCTGTCGCACGGGTTGATACACGGCCTTCCTTTGACTATAAAAACAATGCTTTAGTCTAAATTGATAAGATGACATTTCTTTTACAAACCTGTTTATTCAGAACACGCTGCTAAATAAATATAATCAGAATCCGGCAGAAGATTAATCCAGATCAAGCTATCCGCTTTTATTGCAAACCCACCCTTGAAACAACTATATCTTGTGTTTAATATCCATACAAACACCATATATAGTTTTCAAGGATAAGCGCATGTCACAGGAAAGCCTGATCAATGCCCAGACCAGCATTGATGAATATCTCAGCCAAGCCGACTGGCGTGTTAACGCCAATGCCAACCAGGGTTACTCGCTGGGCGGCCTGATTCTGAACATTTCGGGAAAAATGATTGCCACCTACTGGCTTAACCACATTTACCCACCCGAAGTCGGCCAGGCCCACCGTGATGCCGACTTGCACATCCATGACCTGGACATGCTTTCCGGCTACTGCGCCGGCTGGTCCCTGCGTACCCTGCTGAACGAAGGCCTGAATGGCGTTCCCGGCAAAGTGGAATCTTCTCCGCCCAAGCACATGTCCAGCGCGATCGGGCAAATCGTGAACTTCCTGGGCACCCTGCAAAACGAATGGGCCGGTGCCCAGGCTTTCAGCTCTTTCGACACCTATATGGCGCCCTATGTACGGGCAGACAAGCTGGATTACCCCACCGTCAGGCAATACATGCAGGAACTCATCTATAACCTGAACGTGCCTTCACGCTGGGGCACGCAAACCCCTTTTACCAACCTGACTTTTGACTGGATCTGCCCCGAAGACCTGCGCGAACAAACGCCCCTTATTGCCGGCAAGGAAATGCCGTTTTACTATGGCGACCTGCAGGAAGAAATGGACATGATTAACCGCGCCTACATTGAAATCATGATGCAGGGCGATGAAAAAGGCCGCGTGTTCACCTTCCCGATTCCTACCTATAACATTACCGAAGACTTCGACTGGCACAGCCCCAACGCCGAGCTGATGTTTGAAATGACCGCCAAATACGGCCTGCCCTATTTCCAGAACTTCATTAATTCCGAGCTCAAACCCAATATGATCCGTTCCATGTGCTGCCGCCTGCAGCTGGACCTGCGCGAACTGCTCAAGCGTGGCAATGGCCTGTTCGGCTCGGCAGAACAAACCGGTTCCCTGGGCGTAGTCACCATTAACTGCGCCCGCCTTGGCTACCAATATGCCGGCGATGAAGCCGGCCTGTTTGCACGTCTGGATTACCTGATGGAACTGGGCAAAACCAGCCTGGAGCTGAAACGTACGGAAATCCAGACACACATGGATAACGGTCTGTTCCCCTACACCAAGCGTTACCTGGGTACTTTGCGCAACCACTTTTCAACCCTGGGGGTGAATGGCATTAATGAAATGATCCGCAACTTCACCCATGACGAACATGATATTACGTCTGAATGGGGGCATGACTTCGCCATCCGCCTGCTGGATCATATCCGCGCCAAAATGCTGGTTTTCCAGGAAGAAACCGGCCATATGTACAACCTGGAAGCCACCCCTGCCGAAGGCACCACCTACCGTTTTGCCAAAGAAGACCGCAAGCGCTTTCCCGGCATTTTACAGGCGGGCACGACCGACATGCCCTATTACACCAACTCATCCCAGCTGCCGGTGGGTTTCACCGACGACCCCTTCGAGGCACTGGAAAGGCAAGACGACCTGCAACGCAAATACACTGGCGGCACCGTTTTGCACCTGTACATGACCGACCCGCTTTCCACGGCGGATGCCTGCCGCAACCTGGTCAGGCGCGCCCTAAGCCGCTTTCATTTGCCTTACATCACCGTGACGCCCACGTTTTCCATTTGTCCCAAGCACGGCTACCTGGGCGGAAGCCACAAGTTCTGTCCGAAATGTGATGACGAACTGATTCAGAAAAAACTGAAAGAAGTCGCCTGATTCAACTTAACTTTAAAGGAATAAAAATGCAAAACACCATCATGAAAAAAAATACAAACATCACGCTTAGCGATGAGGAACGCCAGCCATGCGAAATCTGGACCCGGGTCATGGGCTACCACCGCCCGGTTTCTTCATTCAATATTGGCAAAAAAGGCGAATTTCATGAAAGAAAATACTTCAGCGAAAAAGAGGCCCGCCTTTGATTCCTGACGCAGCACCCGTTTCTTCACTAAGGGTTGGGGGCATGACCCCCTTCAGCACCTCGGACTACCCCGGCCAGATGGCCGCCGTGCTTTTTGTGCAAGGCTGCCCCTGGCGCTGTGGCTACTGCCATAACCCGCATTTGCAGGAACGGGGAACCGACAATCCTCTGGATTGGGGCGACATCATGAAGTTTCTGAAACGGCGGGCCGGCCTGATTGATGCGGTGGTATTCAGTGGTGGCGAACCCACCATAGACCCTGCCCTGGAAGAAGCCATGCAGCAAGTAAAAGCACTGGGTTATAAAATCGGCCTGCACTGCGCCGGCATTTACCCAAGACGACTTAAAGAAGTGCTGCCACTGGTGGACTGGGTGGGTCTGGATATCAAGGCCACATTCAACAAGTACGCCCATATCACGCAATTTGCCGGCAGTGGTGACCAGGCCCTGGCCTGTTTACAGGCAGTGCTGGCCAGCGGGGTCGACTACGAACTGCGCACCACCCTGCACCCCCTGCTGCTACCCGAAGAAGACTTATTGGAACTGGCCAGAAGCCTGGCCAAAATGAAGGTGAATAATTATGTCTGGCAACTGTTTCGTGACCAGGGTTGCAACGATGCCGTCCTGAACAATGCCAGTCTGGCAGGATACCCGTCTGAATCACTGGTTGAGCAGGTATCGGCCATGTTTACGCGCTTTACGTTAAAGAAGAATGCCTAGCATCATTATCATTGGCAGGCTTGACCAGCCGGCCAATGATTTGCATGCCGGGCAGTTTTTTTAATACCTGCTCGGGCGACAGCACCGATAAATCAATACCATCCAGCGTGTTTTTAACCATCAGGCCCAGCTCGGTATCGCCTTCTATCATCATGCGACGGCTGAAAAAAAGAGTATCAGGATCTTCCTTGCGCTGTATCATCTGCCAATAATCATATAAGCTTGAAGAAATGATCAGGTCGGGCTCATCAGGATGCCTGCCACAGGCCACAAACGCACGGTTGCGCCAGCTATAGTCAAAAGCAATGCCGGCATCTTTTACCACCAGGCGCAGTTTTTTCTCTTCAAGACGGGCCAGTACATCTTCGGGCAAATGCTTTTTCAATAACAGGTTAAGCCCGTTGACAAAGAAAAACGTGCCGGGATAAGACGGCAGTTTTGAAAAAACCGTTTTTACAAACGGTGGAAGCAAAAAAGGCTTGTCCATAGCGTATTTCTCCTGTGTTCAGCGTTCAGACGCCTGAAATTTTCTCGTTCCCACGCGCTTGCGTGGGAATGCATATGGTGGTGTATGTTCCCACGCAGGAGCATGGGAACAAGGGTCAATAATGGCTTACGCCGCCACCTGTTCAAGCCCCGGCTTGCCATGCCAGTAGCCATTACAGCCTTTTTCAGGCATTAAGGGTTCAATTTGTGCCATGGCCTCGGCAACTCCAAGGCGATTATTGATTACCGCATCGTACAGTTCGACAATTTTGTCGGTATCGCGCCATTGCGGGCTGATCCGGACAATATCCACGCCCGTTTCACGCATGCTGTCAATGTCCGCCAACAGGTTATACACCAGCGCCGACTGGGTTTGTATGCCGTTAAGCACCAGGAAAGGCTGGCTTTCACGGGTTTTCATCATGAGGCCATCAGGGTGCTCCATGCACACATACTGGCAATTGTCTTTGGGCAGGTTGCGGTTGCGGGCGGTAAAGCAGCGGGCTGAAAAGGCTAGCGGCAAACGACCATAGGCAAACACTTCGGTTTCTACCGGAAACTGTTTGTCGGCCAGGATGCTGGCCAAACCTGCCTGACCCATTTCCAGGGGCATCACCCAGCGCCTGGCCCCCTGCTTGACCAGCAACTCAAGGGAAGGCGTACTGAACAGGTTTAAGAAAGGGCCCGCCACAAAACTTTGCCCTTGCAGGCAATGCACGGCCCCCATGTCATTGGCTTCCACCGTGAACGTTTCATTGGCGGCAATTTTTCTTAGGGTTTTAAGATCGCTTTCGGCTTCCAGCAGGGTTTGCGTAGACAGAACCACTTCTTTTCCACAGGCCTTCAGGTCTTTGGCAATATCCAGCCAGTCGGGCAGGCGCAGCTCATGGCGGCGCGAACAGACCGTTTCCCCAAGATACACGATTTGTGCGGCGCTTTCGGCCATTTTTCCGTAAAAAGTCACGACTTCATTGCGTGACCAGTAATACTGTATGGGTCCCAGTGCGATTTTCACAACAATACCTTTATGCAAATATATTTGATAACTGAACTATTTCCAGGGTCGGCTATAGGCACCCAGCGTATGCTGCTGACCTTCTGCCACTTTATTCAGGCTTGCCATCCATTCGGGCTTGACCGAATAGCGTTGCACCTGGGACAGGCAATTATCAATAGCCTGGCGCCAGACCTTGGTGACCTGGCCCACATAGGCCGGGCTGCGCTGGCGCCCTTCAATCTTGATACCACGCACGCCCAGCTGAACCAGCCGTGGCAAAATTTCCAGCGTATTCAGGCTGGTGGGCTCTTCTATTGCATAATAATTTTCATCTTCAACATCGAAGCGGCCCTTGCACAGGGTGGGATAACCTGCGTTTTCATTATCATCATAGCGGTCAATCAAAACACCGTTAAGACGTGACTCAAGCCCCTTGGGCGTTTGCTGCCAGCGCACCGATTTGGCCGGTGAGCACACACCATGCGTATTGGGCGATTCGCCGGTCACATAAGAAGACAAGGCACAACGTCCTTCCACCATGACACACAGGCTGCCAAAACCAAATACCTCTATTTCAACCGTGGTTTTTTCAGCCACCTGTTCTACCTGGGCCAACGAGAGCACCCGAGGCAAAATAACCCGCGTAATGCCAAACTGTTGCTGGTAAAAGGCAATCGCCTCGTAATTGGTGGCCGAGCCCTGTACCGACAAATGACGATGCAAATCAGGGTATTTATCGGCCGCATAAGCCATTAAACCCAAATCGCCCATAATAAGGGCATCTACCCCCATGCCGGCCGCCTGGTCGATGGACTGCGTCCATAAGCCGGCACTGCCGGGCTGGGGATAGGTATTCAGCGCAACAAACACCCGGCACCCGCGTGCATGCGCGTAATTGATCCCCTCGCGTATGGCGGCGTTATCAAAATTAAGCCCGGCAAAATTGCGGGCATTGGTGGCATCCCGAAACCCCAGATAGACACAGTCTGCACCGCTATCGACGGCATTTTTCAGGGCGGGCAGGCTGCCGGCCGGACACACCAGTTCTATAACAGGCTGCCCTGAATCTGGCTGGCTGTTACCGTTAATTGACAATAAACTTGACATATTATTTCAAACTTGAATTTTATTGAGGCTTGAACTTAAGCAAAAGAATAACGATTGAATATAACAACCACGATCCTCGCATAACCTTGAGCAAGATCAAGAAAAAGCAAGGCATCAATATTAATTTGATAATATATTGATATGTATCTACATAACGCCTGTCAGCACGGTTAACGCTTGCCCCGACAGGCTCACCAACCACCCTTTTTACGGATTAAACATGAATAATGATATTCAGCTGGACGTACGTGGTTTACCCCCTCCTGAACCCATGGAACGGGTCCTGGAATTATTACCCCAAATCAATAATGGTGAAAAACGCCTGCGCATGCTGATAGACCGCGAACCCCTTCCCCTGTTTCGCATTCTTGAAAGCGAACAGTTCAAATACAGTATCCGCAAGCAGCCTGATTACTCTTATGAAGTCATCATCTGGAAAAAGGCTTAATGCAACGTGCTTTAACGTTCGACAGCATGCCCGGCCTGATGGCGCCGGTGCGTTTTTTTCTGGCCGCCCCGCTGTTTGCCATGCTGGCAGCCCTGGTATTGCTGTTTTCCAGCCCCGAGGCCTGGTCAAGCCGATGGTCGCCGGTCATGTTAAGTGTTACCCATCTTTTCACGCTGGGCATTCTGACCATGAGCATGGCTGGCTCATTAATCCAGCTCCTGCCGGTGGCCTTCCGTATTCAAATACCCTCTCCCAACCCCTTGGGACTGATTGTATTTCTCCTTCTGGCAACAGGAACCTTATCGTTAGCTGCCGCCTTCCTTGCCCCGTCCAACCTGCTTTTCATCACTGCAGCCATCCTGCTTGGAGCAGGCCTGGGCATTTTCATTTTTGCGCTTAATCTTGGGTTTTGGCTGTCACGCAAACAGCAGGCGGAAAAAGCCAGGGCTTCCATTCTTGCAATACGATATAGCGTCGCCAGCCTGACCATCACGGTTATTCTTGGTTTAACCCTGGTCTATGCATTTATCCACCCTTTGAATCTGTCTTTGGTAGCCCTCACCAACCTGCACGCCTTGTGGGGCCTGGCCGGCTGGGTCACCATTTTGCTGATGGGCATCAGCTTTCAGGTCATTCCCCTGTTTCAGGTCACTGAAATTTATCCCGCCAGCATGACACAACGCCTGTTGCCGGTTCTTTTTGTGGTGTTGCTGCTCTGGACTGTTTTCTCTGAATGGTTTGGCCTGCATGCGGGTATGTTTCAAACTGCCCTGGTTTTTGTGCTGGCCCTGCTGGCCATTATTTTCACCATCCAGACCGGGATTTTACTTAAAGGTCGCAAACGGCCCGAACCCGATGTCACCACCCTGTTCTGGCGGCTGTCACTGGCCAGCCTGTTTGGCAGCTGCATCCTGTTAGCGCTACTGCAACAGTTTAGCCTGCCGCAACTGGAGCTGTCACTGGGCATATTATTTATTCTGGGCTGCGCCTATTCCGCCATTAATGGCATGTTATACAAAATTGTGCCCTTCCTGGTACTGCTGCACAGCCAGGAAATCGTCCCGTTCCGTTCGGGCACCGTACCTAAGATAAAAGATATTTTGCCCGAAGCCAGGGCCATTCGCCAGTTTTGGGTACAGTTGTTGACTGTGCCAGCCATGCTGGCGGCAGCCTGGCAGGTCCCCGGCTTTGCCACCCTGGCGGCACTGTTACTGCTGGTATCGGCAGGCATGCTGTTTTTTAATCTGCGGGGTGCCGTCGGCATCTACCGCCGGCTTGCCAAACAGTATAAAAAACCGCTTAAAAAGCAATAAGCCCCTGCATATCCAGAATGGTAATTTCCTTTCCTTTTACCTTGATCAGGCCATGCGTGCTTAAATCGAGCAAAATACGCGAAAAGTGTTCCGGGGTAATGTTAAGGCGCGAAGCAATAATAGCTTTGCTGGTGCTTAATGTAATGGTTTCCCCGTTTTCACAATGATCGTGCTTAAGCAAATAACCAATCACCCGCTGTGCGCCTGAACGCAGGGAATAGGACTCGACGTCTTCCATCAGGCCATATAAGCGCTGGCTCAGCCCCTTGAGCATATTGAAGGTGAGATTCTGGCTTTTGGCCAATTCGGCATTAATCACATTGCGACTGACATGCAGCACCAGGCAATCCTCCAGCGCCTGTGCCGTCACGATATAGTTCTTGCCCATAAACATGAGCGCCTCACCAAAGCTGTCACCGGCACGAATGATCTTGACCACCTTTTCATTGCCGGGTGATGAAACCACTGACAGTTTGATCTGGCCATAGATAAGCACATGCAGGCCCAGACAAGGCTCACCACGCTGAAACACAATTTCGCCGCGCCTGACCTGCATCTCGGTAGTTCCCAACGCGATGGCATCCAGCTCGGCCGGTTCCAGTTCGCTAAATAGGGGAACATTGGAAAGAAAGTCCTGTATTTTAATTTTCCTGTTTGCCATAATGACTTAGCCTTTGCAATCCTTTTCTTTCACAAAAAAAACCGATAAAGATTATAATAAACAACGTTTTCTGGCATTCTACCAATGTTTTTGCACGAATCCCCGAATCATCCATCAATCTGTTGCCTTATCATCCCATCCCGGGTGACTATATACCGTTTTTAATTAATGTCACACTTATCAATCAAGCAGGAAGTGGCCCGTCGCCGCACCTTTGCCATTATTTCCCACCCCGATGCCGGTAAAACCACCCTTACCGAGAAACTGCTCCTGTTTGCAGGTGCGATTCAGATCGCCGGTAGCGTAAAAGCAAGAAAGGCAAGCCGCCATGCTTCTTCCGACTGGATGGAAATTGAAAAGCAACGGGGAATTTCGGTTGCTTCATCCGTCATGCAAATGGAATACAAGGACTGTGTCATCAACCTGCTTGATACCCCCGGGCACCAGGACTTTTCAGAAGACACCTATCGGGTACTGACCGCGGTGGATGCGGCCATCATGGTGGTTGATGCCGCTAACGGTATCGAACCGCAAACCATTCGCCTGTTGCAGGTTTGCCGTGCTCGCAACACCCCCATTCTCACCTTCATCAACAAACTTGACCGCGAAGTCCGTGAACCGCTGGACCTGCTGGGTGAAATTGAATCACATCTGGGCATGGACACCATCCCGTTTACCTGGCCGATTGGCATGGGCAAATCATTTGGTGGTGTTTATGACCTGCAGCTAGACCGCATGCGACTGTTCCGCCCCGGCCAGGAGCGACGCGGCAACGATGATTTTATCGAAGGCCTCGACAACCCCCTGATCCGGGAAAAATTCGGCTCTGCCTTCGAGAAGGCCCACGAAGAAATCTCCCTCATCAAGGAGGCCACCCCCGATTTTGACCACGAAGCCTTTCTGGCTGGTAAACAAACACCGGTATTTTTCGGCTCGGCGGTTAACAACTTTGGCGTGCAAGAAGTGCTTGACGCCCTGGTTAAATGGGCGCCCAAACCGGGACCTCGCCAGGCGCTGGAACGCATCGTGCAGCCCGATGAGCCCAAGTTTTCCGGTGTCGTCTTCAAGGTACAGGCCAATATGGATCCGGCCCACCGCGACCGCGTGGCCTTTGTACGGGTCAGTTCGGGCAAGTTTGAACGCGGCATGCGCCTGAAAGTCAGCCGTACCGGCAAGGAAATCCGTCCCAACAACGTGGTTTCTTTCCTGTCACAACGCCGTGACCTGCTTGATGAGGCTTACGCAGGTGATGTGATTGGTATTCCCAACCACGGTGTCCTGCACCTGGGCGATGTCCTGACTGAAGGCGAAACCCTGCAATTTACCGGACTGCCGTTCTTTGCCCCCGAACTCTTCCAGGGCGTCGAAGTCAAGGACCCATTGCGTACCAAGCAGTTGCGTACCGGCCTTACCCAATTGGGTGAGGAAGGCGCCATTCAGGTATTTCGTCCGGAAGCGGCCGGTGGTGCCCTGTTGCTGGGTGCCATTGGCCAATTACAATTTGAAGTGGTTGCTCACCGCCTGAAAACCGAATATGGGGTGGAAGCGCGTTTAATGCCATCCAGATATACCATGGCACGCTGGGTCACCAGTGACAATCCAAAAGCACTGCGCAAATTCATGGACAGCAATGCGGCCCATATCGCTTACGATGTGGTTGATGCGCTTGCCTTCCTGATAAGCTCTCCTGCCCAGCTTCGTGTTGCCCAGGAACTGAATCCTGAAATTAATTTTCATGCAATGCGTGAACATGCTGGTCAGGTGTTCTAGGAAAACAGCTAAAATGAACCACACATCAATGAAGGGTAATTTATTAATGTCTTGGCGTTTTTTATTCATTTCTTTACTGATATTTGCCGGACTGGCCACATGGGGTGGCATCCAGGCGGGCGAATGGCTTATTGCACATACGCCTACCACAGCCAACATACCCAACGTTTCCGAGTTCGATCCTCCCCCACAGGTTGATCAGTTCGGCCGTCCCGTACTGCGTCAGCCCCAACAGCCCCTTATGAGTGGCGCCCAAGGGGTTCCTGAAAAACCTGCCGGCATAGACTGGGCCATAGAAGCCTCACAAAAATCAGACATCCTGACCGCTTCCAGCAGCCAATACAATCCCAATGCCAACATAACCATCGGCACGGCAAGCGGCCGCATAGACGCTGCCCCTCTTCAGGCCCCCCCCATTACCCGCCCCACACAGGCACCGGGTACATCAGCCGGCTATCCCTGGGAGCCCGCCTTTCATCGTGCCGTCGCCCACTGCCGCACCCTGGGCTTTTTTGAGCGCCCCACTTGCCTTGGCAAGGTCCGTGAACAATACTGTGGCGCCAACAATGCCTGGGGTAAAGTGAAAGACTGCCCCGAGCGTTAAGACAAAAAAATGGCCTGAAAATACTTTCCAGGCCATTTTTTTTGTTACTTAACTTAAGCCAATTAAATGCTTTCAAACCTGTTTAACTGACCTTGCCAAGGCGATTTATTCTTCACCCATCTGGCTTTGCAGGTAATTTTGCAAACCTACTTTGTCAACGAGTTCAATCTGGGTTTCCAGCCAGTCGATATGTTCTTCAGTATCATCAAGAATACGGCGGAACAAATCACGGGAAACGTAATCACGCACTTTTTCACAATGGGCAATCGCTTCAATAAGCGTACCATGGGCGCTTACCTCAAGGTGCAGGTCACAGGACAGGATTTCAGGCACGTCCTCACCAATGCGCAACTTGTGCAGGTCTTGCAAATTGGGTAATCCCTCCAGCAAAAAAATACGCTCTATCAAGGCATCGGCATGCTTCATTTCTTCGATGGACTCTTCATACTCATGTTTGCCCAAAACATTAAAACCCCAGTTTTTCAACATACGGGCATGCAGGAAGTACTGATTAATTGCCGTTAATTCATTGGTCAATTGCTTGTTCAGGTATTTAAGAACTTCTTTATCGCCTTTCATAACCCTTCCTTTTTCAAGTTTATTCAACGGGGCTCCGGCATCCGACGGCAACACCGACCCCTAGGCCACCATTATATATTGAAAGCGGTTACGAAACAGATTTACCAAAATGGATACGACAAGACCTTCCTTTTCTTTAGAAAAAGGAAGGCTATGCGAAAACGCCAGACTTTTCTATATGCTTTGCCTACCAGAGCGCCGTGGACACAATTGCCTTGCGGTTGCGTGGTTCACTGACACACTCTTGAGCACCTGCATTTGAGGCAGAGTCTTGCGGAAGATATTCGCTGGCAGTCTGGGCACAGCAACCACAGCACGATGCAACTCCTAACTCGGCCTGTAAATCACCAAGGGTTGACGCTCCGTTATTGACTGCCTCAATAACGGTTTTTTCTGTGATGGCATTACAAATACAAATATACATAAGAATCATTATCATCTATTTTTATTTTTTTCGCAATATTTTTTCCCTGTTTTTCTTAAAAAAAACAGTCAGCCTTTCAGAAGAGCCTGAGCTTTTCTTCTGGAAGCCGGTGCAATACCAATGGCTTCACGGTATTTGGCCACGGTTCTGCGGGCAATTAACAAACCATCCGCCATCAACAAATCACATAACTTACTGTCAGAAAAAGGTTTTTTGGAATCTTCGGCATCAACCAGTGCCTTGATTTTCAATTGAATTGACTTGGCCGAGGTTTGCTCACCAGACTCGGTGGCTACACCCGAACCAAAAAAATGTTTCAGTTCAAATACCCCGTGTGGGGTGGCAATGAATTTTTGCGTGGTGGCCCGGGATACGGTTGATTCGTGAATATCCAGCGCTTGCGCCACCTCTTTTAAGGTAAGGGGCTGCATGGCAGACATGCCTTCCTCAAGAAAAGCCGTTTGGTATTTCATAATGACCCGGGAAACATCCAGAATAGTGCTGAAACGGTGATTGACCTGTTTTAAAAAACCTTTTGCATGGTTTAACTGTTCACTCAAACTGGTATCTTCCTTTTTACCCAAGGTCCGAATCATGCTTTCGTATTCGGTATTTATCCGAACCTTTGGCAAAATGCCGTGGTTAAGCGATAAGACCCATTCATGATTGATTTTTCGCACCAGCACATCGGGTACGGCATAATCGGCAGCCGGCGTACTCCAGGCTTTTCCAGGACGCGGGTCAAGGCCTTTAATAAGAGTATGGGCCTGGCGAATCAGGGAAATATCGGCACCGGTTACCGCTTGCAGGGTACCCATATCGGCCGCTGCCAGCGCATCCAGGGCATTGGCACAAATTTTTTTGGCACAGGCCACCACTTCGTTCTGGGCTCCAGGGCTCATCTCACGGGAAAGCTGCAATAACAGGCACTCGGAAAGGCTGCGGGCGGCAACGCCCGGAGGATCAAACGACTGCAACAAACGCAGCGCCACTGTCAGCTCCTCTACGCTTACCTCATGCTCCGCCTCAAAAAACCCGGCAACCTCTTCCAGCGGGGTATGCAGGTATCCATTTTCGTCCAGCTCATCAATCAGGACATCAACCAGAAGCATGTCACGTTCCAGCGCACGCGTGGTACCCAGCTGGCTGCGCAAATACGCTTCCAGACTAATGCCGGTTGCGGTTTCAGGATAGAAATCATCGTCATCAGGATTGGCAGTGGCAGGCTTACCCTGATCCCAATCCTGTTGTAAAACCTCAGCATAAGACGGCTCGGAATTTGGTGTTTCAGACGATATCTGGTTATCATCTACTAACTCCAGCATTGGATTGTCCTGAATGGCGCGCATCAGCTCAACCTGGAAATCCAGGCCGGAAAACTGCAACAATCGCAATGACTGTTGCAACTGAGGGGTCATGACCAATTGCTGACCTGTTTTTAACTCTAACGCCTGACGCATATTAAAAATTCTTTATGAAACAAAAAAAACCAGCGGCCTATAAAAATGATACCGCAGTACTCAGCAAAACCCTGCTAACGCTGGCCATGCCACAATTTATTTTACGTGGAACGGTCATTGCCTTTTCCGTACTTGTCTGGATTTTCCTTGCCCGTGAAATCATTGATTTTGGCAAAAAACAGGATTACGCCGGACTGGAAGCCTTCAGCGACCAACTGGTAACCTACCTGAACAGTATAAACAATTATATTTGGTGGGGCCTGGTTCTGCTAGGCAGCCTAGTCCTTTATCTTATCTTGAGCAGCTGGCTTACTGGAAGCATTAGACGTGCCGGCGAAAACTGCCCGCCGCCACAAAAAATCAACCCGCTCATCAATAATCTTTCTCCGGAAGGCAAAGAAGTGCTGGCCTGGGCCTGGAGCGATCGCACCGAACCCATCAAATTCATCACCTTAAAAGAAACCCTAAGTGAATTACGCAGTGGGCGTGTTTACAAACTGGCTCAAGTCAAAGAACAACAGACACTCCTGCAACACAATTTTATTCCCGAACTTAGCCAAAACGAAAAAATCCCTTGACTTTACCCACCTTTCATGCTCATAATGAAGTCATTATGAAAACGCAAACTTTCAGCCTCTCTCAAATTAATGCAGGTCGCAACAGCGACTTGCAGGTTTGCGCACTCTCTTCTCTTCTACTGCTAGCGCTCGGTTGCCGAGCCTAGAGCATTCGTGGCAGTTCGGCAGCCCTGTATTAGCCACCCGGATTTTTATTAAATTGTAATATCCCGGGCCAACAAACAGGCAAACGCCAGTTCCAGCACCGGGATTCATATCAAACAGGTGCATTATGATGCTTTCCAACCCAGCAAAAAAATACGTTCCATTCAAACCGTTCGTCAAGGATTTTTCAGAGCGCACATGGCCCAGCAAAACCATTACGGCCCCTCCAATCTGGATGAGCACCGACCTGCGCGATGGTAACCAGTCTCTTATCGAGCCCATGAGCGTCGAACGCAAATTGCGCTTTTTCAAACAGCTGGTGGCCATTGGCTTCAAGGAAATTGAAGTCGGGTTTCCTTCCGCATCACAAACCGATTTCGACTTTGTGCGTACCCTGGTTGAAGAAAGCCTGATTCCTGATGATGTCACCATTATTGTCCTGACCCAGGCCCGTCAAGACCTGATCGAACGGACGGCTGAAGCGGCTGCTGGCGCTAAAACCGCCATGATTCACCTTTACAACGCCTGCGCCCCCGCTTTCCGCAAAATCGTTTTCAACATGAGCAAAGACGAAGTGAAGGAAGTGGCCATTCAGGGTACACGTTGGGTTAAAGAGGCCATGGCTAAATATCCTCAAACCAAATGGCGCTATGAATACTCACCTGAAGTATTCAGCACCACCGAGCCCGAGTTTGCCGTGGAAGTGTGTAACGCAGTATCGGCAGAATGGCAACCAACCCCTGAAGAAAAAATTGTCTTCAACCTGCCCGCAACCATCGAATCCACTACCCCCAACATGTACGCAGACCAGATTGAATGGTTCTGCAAAAACGTGAAAAACCGCGACAGCATTATTGTTAGCGTACACCCCCACAACGACCGCGGTACTGCGGTTGCGGCGGCTGAGTTGTCTGTCATGGCCGGAGCCGACCGTGTTGAAGGCTGTTTGTTTGGCAGCGGCGAACGTACCGGTAACGTTGATCTGGTTACCTTGGCGCTTAATTTGTATACCCAGGGCATCCATCCGGGCCTGGACTTTTCCGATATTGATGAAGTCCGCCGTACCGCAGAATACTGCAACCAGTTACCCGTCCATCCGCGTCATCCCTATGCCGGTGACCTGGTCTTTACCGCGTTTTCGGGCTCTCATCAGGATGCCATCAAAAAAGGCTTTGCCCAGCAAGACCCCGGTGGTGTCTGGGAAGTGCCTTACCTGCCTATTGACCCTGCCGACCTGGGCCGCAGCTACGATGCCGTGATCCGTGTCAACAGCCAGTCTGGTAAAGGCGGGGTGTCTTACCTGCTTGAACAGGAAAAGGGCTTGAATCTGCCACGTCGCCTGCAAATTGAATTCAGCCGCGCGATCCAGCGCGTGACCGATGAAACCGGCACTGAAGTCAATGGCAATGCCGTTTACGAGATCTTCGAAAAAGAGTACCTGAAACAGACCTCTCCATGGAAATTGCTGAAGCATCAAATCAACAGCCATCCAGATGGCGTTGATGATGAAACGTTCAGCATTGAAGTTGAGCTGGAAAACAATGGCAGTGTCGTCAAGGCAAGCGGCAAGGGTGATGGCGCCATTTCAGCGTTTATCAATGCCTTGAATCTGCCTATCCGCTTCATGGACTACCATGAACACGCCATTGGCTCTGGTGAAAAAACACTGGCCGCCTGCTATGTTGAACTGCGCCTGGGTGATTCTGCCACCGGATTTGGGGTTGGTGTTCACAAAGACATCGTGACTGCCTCATTCCAGGCGGTATTAAGTGCCGTTAACCGTCATATTCAGCAAGGGGCCAACTGCGCCAAAGAAGAAAACGTTGAAGCGGCCACTGCCTGAAATGGATAGGCGCGTATTGCCAGGCCCGTATTAAGAATGCGGGCAGGCAACTGTCCTGATTGATGTTTTACCGAAAGATCAAGCCAGTTTTCTGAACCAAACAGGTTCAGGACCAGACAAAAACGGCAAACATAAAAAACCCAAACTTACCGGATACCATCGGTTGTTTGGGTTTTTTTATGGGTAAATATTAACCGCTTGGCGCGATTAATCGTTTAAGGATTAATCGTTTACCAGGCGCTTCCCACTTCCCACACCACTTCCTTGCCTTGAGCCTTTGCGGCTCTTAGCATGTCCAGCAACGGAAAAGTACGGCGACGCAAGGTCACCTTTTCCAGCACCGGGTGCGGCTTTTCTTCCGGATACTCATCCTCTTCTTCTTCCCGGTCTTTATCTGCATAAACCAGGTCAGGATTGGAATCGGGGTCTTCGGCCACGGCACGGGTAATGTTCTGAATGGCTTCATCCAGCTGCGCTACCGTAAACACGCCACTTTCAGGCAAGGTCTCATAATCACGCCCTGCAGCCTTCAGGACAGACAGGGCATGCTTGTCCAGCATCACAACATCAGCACTTGCATTTGAGCGGAAAGTAATCAGCATCTTCGGTTTCCCACAATAGATAAAGTAATACGCCCAGTTTACTACAAGAAGCATTTCAGGCCGATGATTTCATTTTTTGTTCGAGACGTTTAGGTTCGGCTTTTCTTAATAATGGAACCCGCTCGTCCGGCCTCACAAAACCAATTCAGATGAAAAAGACTGCCACCCTGTTCCTGCTTGCCTTACAACTGCCATTTGCCACCTATGCCAACACCACTGCACCCCAGCCTGTGGCCTGCTCCCCGGAAAAAACCGGCAGCCCCTGCCAAAACGTGGCAAAAAAACCGTCACTTAACCTGGGGGCCGGCAATCCTATTCATCTGATAACCGGTAATAAATACCAGCAGGAAACCGACCTGCCCATTCGGGCTTCAGGTCTTGAATTCGTACGTTACTACAACTCTTTGGGTGCCAACAAAACCCTGCTTGGCAAAGGCTGGTCACACTCCTATGAAACCCGCTTGTGGTTTGCCGGAGGGAAACCTCAAATCGTGCACGCGGACGGTTCACGCACCCTATTCCAGCCACGACAGGGAGACACTGCCGTGGCCCAAGAAAGCCACCATGGCAAGCTGATTTACCAAAACCAGGAACGCACCTGGACATGGCAACTAAAACCCGGCCTTGAAAAAACATTCAATGCCAAAGGCAGGCTCATCGCCATAAAGCTGCCCGGACTGGCAACCATACGCATCACTCGTGATGAAACCCCAGGCCCAACCCAGGATGCCATTTTGGAAGTGCATGGTGGCAAACAGGAAAAACTGGTCTTTCACTACCAAACCATCGGCAAGACAGCCAGACTCAGTCGCATTGAAACCCCTGCCGGGCTGTTTTTATACCGACACGACCAGCCCAAAGGCTATCAAGGGCAACGCCTGACCAGTATGCTACGCCCCGACAATATGGGCAAAGCCTATTTTCATGAGCCAGAACATCAGCATGGAAACCCTTTTCTGCTGACAGGCATCAGCATTCATGACAGCAGCGACAAAAATACTCTCAGAACCAATTCCTGGTCTTATAACGACAAGGGAAAAGCCATACGTTCTATTCAAGGCTCGCAAACTGATACACGGCTTCGTCTTGATTTTGAATACCTTGCCACACCCGGCACAGAAAATGCCAAAGGTCTGACCCGCATTACCGATGCCAATGGCAATATCACCAACATCCATACCTCCATCAAAGGTGGTAATTATGTGCTTGAAGATGTCATGGGTCATGGCTGCCATGGTTGTGCTGCAGCTGGTACGCATGCCCGTTATGATGAACAAGGTAACCTAACGCTCATTAATGGAACACATATCCAGCGTAATGAGCAAGGGCATGTTTCTCAACTCTCCATCCCCGATTCCCCCTGGAAAAACTTGCAGTTGAATTATGAAAAAGACCGGCAAACTTCCTGGTTCAGCAATATTACCGGTATTGAAAAAATCAGTTTCAACGAAAAAAACCAGCCAATCCAGAAAACCTTTGCCAATGGCGGCCAAGCTTTCTTTCAGTATGATGAAGACGGTCAACTTTCACAAGTAACGGAGAACAAAAAAAACAAAGAGTCACCTGTGATCACAAAAATAAACCCCCAACTAAAAAATAATTATTTTTCTCTTGAATATAGTGACGAAAATAATATCGAAAAAAAAGTGTACTTTACGCTGCAAAAAAACACGCTAAACATCAATACCAGCCGTCGTCCAATATGGGTATCAGCAAATAGAAAAGGCATTGAGGACTGGATGCCCTCAATAAGATACGATGATAAATACACCTTAGAAAATGAGGGTAAAACCAAAATTCACCATTTACCCGAAGGGGGGTACATTAGTTATTTTTATAATGAAAACAACAAACCTGAAACCATTATCTGGACTGAACAATCCGGCAAAAAACATCACTTGATCCTGGATTCCAGCATTCCTGAAAAAGGCTATGTCCTGGGCAACCAATTGGCCTTTCATGCCCTTAAAACCGAGTCAGGACAAACCCAGCTTAGCTTATGGAATAAAGACAAACGATTCTGGACCCAAACACTGGATTTCTCTGAAGACAACACCCTGCACAGCGAAACCGTCATTGTGCCAAACGCAAAATACGAAGCAGGCCGCAGCTATGCCTATGATCCTTCCCAAAGAATGGTTAGCACCAAAACCAGCGCCCAATATAAAGAGCAGGATTTGTCTGGCCTGTACCATTATGCCTGGAACAAGGATGGCTCCAGTGTCGCTTATTTTAATGGCCGCGCTACCATTAAACCCGCTATTGAACGTGATGCCAGCGGCCTGCCAATAAAAACGGGGGAACTTGAACTTGAGTATGGCCCCAATCGCAAACTGAATTACATCACTAAAAATAAAGCCTTCTTAGCCGCCTACTTTTATGATGCGCATGGACAGCGAACCATCAAAACCACCCCTGACGCGCATACCCATTATTACTATGATGAAAACAATTTACTGGTTGGAGAGTGGACTATCCACCGGGACAAGCTCACCACGCAGGGTGTCAATGACAATATCAGCCGCCGTTATATTTATGCCGGCAAGCTGCCCGTTGCTTTCATAGAATATGAACGGGCGACTTTCCCTCTTAAGGTACTACCCACTGAGGAGATACCCATGGATGACCCCAGGCGGCGTCCTCATCTGTCGAAGCTGTATTTCATTCATACAGACCACATCGGCCAGCCTTTCATGGTGACCGACCAAGAACAGAAAATCCACTGGCTGGCACATAACAGCCCCACTGGTAAAAGCCAAATTCTGCATGCCGATATTGAATTCAACCTACGCTTGCCCGGACAATATTACGATAAAGAAACCGGCTGGCATTACAACATGAATCGTTACTATGACCCGGGAGCAGGGCATTACTTGGAGCCTGACCCGATTGGACCTGTGCCCAATAACGACCCTTTTGGGTATGCTGCCCAGCAACCTCGTCGGTTTATTGACCCCTTGGGATTGCTGCTGTTTGCATTTGATGGCACAGAAAATAACAAATATTCAAATACCAATGTATTGAAGTTTACGAGGCTTTATATTGGAGACAAAAGCTATACCTCAGGAACAGGCAAGTTCCTTCCCACAACCCATACTGCTGGAATGCTTGATGCCGCATTAGGTTATAACGTCATGAATATTATCAACCATCAAATCAATGAATTGGTTAATAAAACATCTTCGTTCTTTGACATAAATAACGCTAATAATCCCCTCTTGCCGATTGATATTATCGCTTTTTCACGTGGTTCGGCCATCGCCCTGATCTTTGCCAATATGCTGGCCGATCATACTGACGAACATGGTTTTTTCTCGATGGAATGGACCTCTCTTCTTCATGGAAAAAGAAAAAAAACAATCAATGCCTGCCTTGACCTGCGCTTTATCGGCTTATTCGACAATGTACCGCAAATAGGTTACCGGGGAAATTTAAACAACCTTTACACATATACCGTTCCTGACTCATGGGAATGGATTGCCCATGCTGCCTCCCTAAACGAACACCGTAAATTATTTCCCCTTACCCCATTAGTAGGGGAAGGAAATAACTGGATAGAACAAGGCTTCATAGGAGCCCATTCCGATGTTGGCGGTTTCACCTGGCAATCAGACCTCAAAGACCGGCTCAACCCGAAAAAAGAGCAATACGGAGATCTTGGTGATATACCGCTGGCATGGATGATATGGCAAGCGGAACAGGCAGGTGTTTCCATGAAATCCTTAAACACCCCATCAACACAGGCCCAACCATTCAGCCGCATTGACAATCCTGTATTGCATGGCACGCCCGCCAGAAGCTCGCCAAATCCTGACCTGGACAGGTACATACAAGAACCCGGAAGCAAAGCTACCGACAAATATCAACGGGAACATGCCACGCTTGGCCAGAGCGCCCGTGAGGAAGTGGAGAAATTCATTACGCGCTTCCCCGTAGATACATCAGAAGATAGCCTACTTTCACAACAAATTATTGGAACCGTAGATTCAACACATTATGTAACATGGCTGGAAGACGAACTGGGCTGGGACTCTCCATTTAAAAAATATTGATAAGCCCTATGAATACGATAAAGAAAAAATATCCAACTCTGTTTTCACAAACAGCTTGCCTACTTAACAAAAATCTATAAACTTACAATAATTTAATAAAATGAAAAAAATCTTTCTCCTGCTATTGCCATTTACCTGCCATGCCAACACAACTTCTGTTGATGCCGTTATCCATCTAAGCAAGATCAGCAGCACCGAAAGCTACGGTGTCAATGAAAAAAACCAGCTCATCCTGCAAACATTTTCCAATGGCGACAAAATGCAATTTGCCTATGGTGAAAATGGAAAACTTAACTATATAAACAAACTTAAAAATGATAGTCATTGGGCCGATACAATCAAACTGGAATATAACGACCGAAGCAAGGCAACTTTGCAGGATGATAAGAAAATACTTACCTTTAATAGATTCAATGAGGATGTAGTTGAAATAAAAACACTCAGACATTCAATTCCACTGAACTCAATCATCCAAATCAGCTATAACGACTATTACCGCATAGTCAAAGGCACTCAAACCATCGAACATATCCTGCCTGAAGGCGGCATGCTGACCTACCGCCATGACAGCGACAACAAAATCAAAGAAATCCTTTGGACCCCACGGTATGGTCAACAAACCCGCCCCATTCTGAACACCAGCAACCATGCTCCCGGCTATATCTTTGGCAACCAGCTTGTATTTCGTGCTCAATCCAAAACACAGGCAAAAACCCAGCTAAGCTTATGGAATGCCTATCGGAAACAACAGGTTTGGACCCAAGAGCTGGACTTTTCCACCGATGGTACTTTGGCTGGAGAACGAACCAGTCTGCCTGCCAGGCAACTGCACAGCACAAACCTGTATTCATATGATGCACAAAAACGGCTAATAAACGCAACCGTCAATACACAGCATTATCAGCAAAACACCACCAACCGCTACCAATATAGCTGGAACCCCGATGGTTCCAATGCCTCTTACACCAAAGACGCAAGCACCGCCACACCACAAATATCTCGGGACGCCAGCGGCCTGCCAACAAAGATCGGCAATAAAAGCATTGAATTCGACAATGACCGAAAACCCGCGAAAATCACCCTGGATGAA
>LFRM01167700.1_pt4 | contig 21079 bp, 15 predicted proteins | sample 618341 | NCBI WGS metagenome assembly LFRM01 (sample SAMN03654438, study PRJNA283298) | anaerobic digester metagenome | isolation source: pool of bioreactors CSTR01a, CSTR02a, and CSTR03a thermophilic anaerobic... | place: Denmark: Kgs. Lyngby | collected 2014-05-21 | reverse complement strand
AGCGAATAAGTCTTTTAAGGGAGGGAATTAAATGATAGATTACAGGGAAAGAATGCAAAACCTAAGGAAACATATGTCGGACGCCGGTATAGATGTGTGTTTTCTTCCAAAGTCCAGCGAACAGGAATACCTAATCGGTATACGGAAAGGGCGGTACAATCCTACATACTCAAACACTTACGGTGACTGGGCCTACGGTGTGTTTGTATTCCCGGACAGGGCCCTGTACCTTGTGCCGCAGATGCTGGTAAACCTGGGCCACGTTGAAGAGGATGCCCACGGAATAATTGACGAATACGTCACAATCGTTGAGGGGGCACCGGTTAAGGATACGGTGCATCGTGCCCTGGGCAGCAGGCTTAAAGAAGTAAAACGGATTGCCGTTACAAAGAATACCTTCTCCACCACGCTTATAAATTTTAAGGAAATGCTGCCGGAGGTGCAGTTGGTTTCGCTGGAGGATTATATGAACAACCTCCGGATGATAAAGACCGACTATGAACTGTCAAAAATGCGGGAAGCGGCGGAGGTTAATGACCGGGTGTTTTCAAAAATTGTGCCATTTCTTAAGGTTGGCATGAGCGAGATTGATATAAAGACCGAAATTGAGCATCAGATTCTGCTAGAGGGCTGTGAAGGTACCTCTTTCCACACCGGCGTTATGATATACGGCGGTAGGGGTAAGCCCCACAGGGGTGGTGCCACCGATAACATAGTTGAAGCCGGGACCACCATAGCCTTCGACTTCGGGGTAATGAAAGACGGCTTTTGCTCCGACTTTGGCAGAACGGTGTACGCCGGCGAGCCCACAAGGGAAATGGTAAGTATTCATGAAGCTGTGATGAAAGCCCAAAAATTAGCCATAGAGGCTATGGTACCGGGCCAAATCACCTGCGAGGACCTGAACATGGTGGCCAGGGGGTACATTGAGGAACGGGGCTACGGCGAAGGTTTCCGGCACCGGCTGGGTCACTCCATAGGCAGGGACGTTCACGAACACCCCTACCTTATGCCGGGGTACAAAGAGGTGCTGCAAAAAAATATGACCTTCACGATAGAACCCTCGGTCATTGTTGACAATAAAATGCTAATAAGGGTAGAGGACGTCGTGACGGTGGGCGACAGCGGCGGATCGCCCTTAAGCAATTACTCCAAGGATATTATCGTAATTTAGAAACGACCGGCCGCTATAAGGGCGACCCCCTCTACAGCGGCCTTCTATTGTTGCAGCCATTGCCGGATTCCCCGTAATTGGTGCAGCTTCGGGGCACTCTATTAACGCCATGGCTACCTCCCACAAACAATGGCCGGTTCTATTGCCGGTGTTAATACTCCCATCTTGCAGGGTCCACTTGGATAGTAACCCTGCTTCCCTCACCTAGCCTTAAAAGCATTTTGGCTATAAATTCCATGCTATAACTCTTCTTGCCAACATTTATATACGTATCCGACCATCCCCAGGCTACCGTTCCTGATAAGCCTTTGCCCGTCAAAAGCTTTATCGCGCTGTCCAGGTCGTCTTCCAGCGCATACTGCAGCCTTCTGTTTACTTCGTTTATACTAAAATACTCCGGGTCATAAATACGGCCCCCTGTATCTTTTTCGGCCCATTCAAGCATTTCCTTTCGTTCCGGATTCTTTTTGTCGCCTATGGTACGGATAAAATCCAAATATCCGCTTATACTGCCGACATCCTCGGGCGGCCTTTGCCGTGCACCGGCGGTACAAACAGGAACGGCAGTCTTTTTGGTATCTTTAAGACGCTTCTCTATTAAAATCAAATGCTCCCATCCATCACCGAAGTCGTATTCATACATGCATATGTCGTTGGAATCAAATAGTTCATTGATTATTTCCGTCCTTGCATCCAATTCTGTAACCCCTTTGCCATATAATTCTCCAGGCGGGAAGTCATCGTCAGGAATGGTAACCACCGTTTTATCAAACTGGAATTTGAACAGGTGGTAGTCAAGCCATCCAAAGGCGTTTTGTATTATTTGATGAAGCTGCAAAAACGAAATATTCCCGGGGATTTTTATTCTTCTCCAAATCTCCGGTTCAATGCCCATTATAGATACTTTGATTTGGTATGCCATTTTATTCTCCTCCTTTTAGTACCAGGTACGGCCCGAATTTTGTCGAATGGTAGAAACAGGACGAAAAGGGACAAAGAACCGTCCCCTGTCCCTTTAGAGCGTAATTTTATAGAAATGCCTCCTGCTCCAGCCGGGCACCTGCCCGGAGCATGGTTTCAATAACGTCGTGGAATTCCGAGTAGCCCTTGTCACAGAGCATGCTCTCCAGGGCTTTTTGGTATTTCCCGCCAAAGGGCAGCCAATAGTTCTTCTTTGACAAAAAGGCTTCTTTGTCCATTAGATAGGGCCTAAGGCTGGGTATTATGTTTTCCTTCAGCCTTTTAAACATCCTAAAGCCCCCTATGTCAATATCGCCCCAGTGGTAGAACTTTGCACCCGCCCTTTGCCCCGCAGCGTGTACTTTTGCGAAAAACTCACCCTTAACCGGGCTATAAAAACCGCCATGAAATATAACCAGCTCGTCCCGGCCTTTTCCCTTGGATATGTAGTCCATATAGTTGGTCTTGTTCTCTATAAACAATACCCTATCCACCCGGCCCATGCCTTCAATCTCCAGGCCTTTCACGGTTCGGGAGGGCAAAACTGTTCCGTGGCGGAAGAGGGAAAAATCCACCGGTTTCCCGTAAAGCCTGCCCGAAATATCCCCGCAAAACTCCACCTGTTCAAAGGCCTTTACTATGCCTACCTGGGCAAGCATCTCGTCATCCGACGGCCTTTCTATTAGGTCCCTTTCCGCAACGAGGTATTGCCTGATAATACCGGCAACCCTTTTCTTTACATTCCTTTCGAAATACTTGGAATCCCCAAAGACTCTTATGCTAAACACCCTTTCGGGGCATTCTTCACCGTCCATGCCGTCTATTGCCCTAAGGGCCTTAAGCACAGCAAGCGCGATATCGGTATCCGCCGGGAAGTACGGCGTTAAGCTCTTTTTCGCGTCAATACCCTCCACAGCCTCTTTAAGAAAGCTTTCTATCCAGGGCTGCGTGATGCCGGGTAAATAAGCCCTTATTTCATCCAGCACCCGGTCCGCCTTTTCTTTTTTAGGAACCCTTCCCGCTTCCCGGTATGCGTCCTCTATCCTGTCAAGGCACAGCCATACCCTGTCAATTATATTACCTCGTTCAAACCTCATCCATTCAAATTTCACTATACCGCTGTCCGCCAGGGCCTGTACTGTTGAATTAACCAGTTCCCTGACAGCCGTATCCTCCAGGTTATACTCCGGCATATCCCCGGAACATAACCGGAGCATTATTCTTCTTGCAGTGCCGCCGTCAAGGTATGCCCTGCTCCTTTCATACTTGTCCAGCAGTCTGTTTAAAATAGTTTTCTTATAGCCCATGGTCAATCTCTCCAAGCTTTTTGGAATCAAAAGCCTTTACAAAGGAGGCGTCGCCGTCCCTTATTACGCACAGGTTCCTGTCCACCAGAGGCGCAATATCTCCTATTTTCTCGGTAGGTGCCGAGAGTATCGCCTGAAGCCCTAACCGCCTTAAGAGCCTTATGCTCTCCTGAATCCTTTCGCTGTCCATCTTGCTGAAGGCCTCGTCGAAAACTATCAGCCTTATCGTGTTCCCGGCCTCGCCCCTTTGCCTTATGCGGTACAGCTGTGCAAAGGAAGCCAAAACGGATATATAGAAAGGCGTCTGGGTCTCACCGCCGGATTTTTTATGCAAAGTCTTTGAAAGCCGCTGTTGCTGGCCACTTTCATCGGTCACCTCAAGGTCAAAGCTAAGATAGGTCCTGTAATCGGTGAACCGTTTAATGTTTTTCTCAAGCTCCTCCCTCGCATCGGCATTAAGCTCCGAAGCCACGTCGGTGATATGGCGGAACAACTCGTCTATGGCATCTCTGTGTTTGTCCCTGAAAACCTGGGAGTTTATATTGTAACCCTCAAGCAGCATATTATCGGTAATCATATCGTAATACCGTCTATATTCAGGTTTGGGTTTTGTAACAAACCGGTACCTGTCGCTGCCGAAGCTGAACTCCTTCAGGGCCCCGTTAAGTTCCTCTATCTGAATATTAAGGGTGTCAATATTGGACTTTAACTTTGCCAGGAAATCGTCCCGGAACTGCTCATAGGCCTTTTCCCTGGCGTCCTGTATCTGCTTTTTGTAATCGGGCAGTTTAACCTCTTTAAGCTGCGAGAGCTCCCTTTCGTACGGGGTATTGTCCTCCGCATTAATGTCATAGGACATCCTGTAGTCCCTTATATAGTCCGCCCGGGTTCTAACAAGGTCGTCCCTTTTCTTCTGCACCTGGCTCCTGGTCCTGGCAACCTGGCTGTAAAAAGCATTATACACATCCTCGGCAGAGTTTCGGGCCTTAAGCTCCTTCAAGAATCTCGGCTCGCCCTGCTGCTCTATCCATTCCGGCAAGAACCTATCTTCAATGCCCTTGCTTAAGTCTTCGGTCTGGCTGTCCACAGCGGGTATCCTTTCATTCACAATCATTTCCGTCCGGGTCTCCAGCCTGGCAATATCTTTGCCAAGGGCTTTCTCCTGCTCTTCAAAGCCCCGTATCTCCTGCTCCAGTTCCTTTATCCTTTTATCCAGCTTTATAAGCCATGTAAGGTCAAGGGCCCCCAACTGGTCAACCACCTGCCGGTGTTGGTCCTCAAGGCCGGGTATGGCCCCCACCCTTTCAAGCACCTGTATAACGCTTTGGGCTTCGTTGCTGTTCACCGCTTCCATTGAGGCCAAGCCTTCCAGGGCCTGCAGCCTGTCGCTGCAGGCCGATATCGCCCTTTCCAGGGTTTGCATCTCCTGTCGCCTTGCCCTTATTTGCTCCTCTATGGATTTGCGCCCTATATAGGGGTACTTCCACCGTTCGGGATTTAGCTGCCGCGCAACAAAGTTCTGGTACAGCATGCAGCTGTCGGTTATGGACCGGTCATGGTTCCGAAGGTCTTCTACGCTATCGCACTTCATAAGATGGCCCATGACATGGTCCACAAACTGCCGTGCAAAGGGGTTGTCGGTAACCACTTCCTCCGCCAGGCTGCCCTTAAGGCTTTTCGGGTTTTTGGCGGCAAGCTTTCCGGTATCCACAATGCCCCAGTCATAAAAACCCCTTTTAAACTTAAGCCGGTCGTAGACTTTGAGCGCATCCACAAAATGCTCCGGCTCCACTATTAGGTAGAACTTCTGTGTGTGCAAGTAAGCTTCCACCGCATTGCTCCAACGGGTGTCCTTTATTTCAAGGAGGTCGGCCAGTATATGGACCTTGGCGGCGGGGCCGTACTTTGCCCTAAGGGCACCGGCAATCTCGTCCTTAAGGGCCACAAGCTTCGGGTCATAGGGCTTTATACCCTTTTCCAGGCCCTCCACCTGCTGCTTTACGCCGGCCAAGTGCTGCTTCATTTTTACCCTTGCCGCCGCGTAGGAATGGGCAACCCCCGAGGCGGTATTTTTCAGGCTGTCTATGCATTCCCTTATACCTGCAAAGCCGTCGGTGCCCATACCACAAAGCCTGTCCCGGTCGGCGTCCATTAAAAGCTCGGCGTAGTCCAGGGCCTTGGCCGCTACCCTGCCAAGGGTCTCCCAGTCGCCGCCCATATCGGGCATCAGCCCATGCCCTTCGCCCTCACTTTCCGGCGGTTTCAACCCTTTAAAGGCCTTTATGTGTTCCCGCCATACCAGCCCGTACCTTCGCATGTTGCCAATGGTTTCTTTCAGGGCCTCCTTAAGCTCATTTAGCTGCCTTTCTATTTCGGCCTTTTGTTTTTTAAGGTCCTCCATCTTGCGGTATATATCCGAACCGGCCTTGTCGGCCATTAGCTTTTCCCTTTCCTCCTTAAGCCGGGCTATCCCTTCGCCAATCTCCCGCTGCTTTGCCGTAAGCCTTTCAATGCTATCCCTGTTTGCCCTTGCTTCTTCCCTAAGTGCCTCAAGGCTGTCCAGGGCTGCCTGGTGCTTCGCCCTTTCAATTATGTAGGACTGCACCTCAAAACGTTGCTGCTCGTCGTGGTACGCCGCATACTTGGCGGATATCTCCTCAAGGGCCGAAATACGCTGTTCCATCATGTCCGCATCCTGCTCAAGCCTTTTGTAATACCGTATGTTATCCTGCATAAGGCTAATATCCACCGGGCTTCGTACATCGCAGATGTACTCGGTTATGAATGTTTCTATATCGGTTATGGGCGAAAAGGGTACCGCCTTCTTAAACAGGCTGAAGTACTTGTTCTTTAGCCCGCCCAGTTTACCCTTCAATATGTCCTGGTACCGCCGGTTTGTGTCCGGGAAGTCGTACCTTCCCCTTTTGTAGTTCCTGTTTACAAAGCTCCTCAGCTCCTTGTAGGACATGGGCACATTGTTGACTACAAACCGGTTTTCCGGGATGGCCGAATCCAGCACAAAGAACCGGTGCTCGAAGTCGCCGTCCTCATAACAGTCGAACACCACGCCCAGCGTGAAGTCCCTGTTCTTTAAATGGTCATGGAACTCACAGGCGATGTAGCTTGTAAACCGCCCGTCCCTTAGGTACCTAAAGCCGATATCGCCATCGTCGCCTATCTCGCCCCTTAAATACCCTTTGAGGTTCCTTGCGGACTTTTCGTTGGCGGCCTTGTTGAAAAAATGGCCGCTGGTATCACCCAATAGCAAAAGCTGCATTGCGTCAATAACCGTCGATTTGCCGGCGGCGTTCTTACCGGTTAAAAAGTTTATGTTCTCAAACTCTATAAGCTCCTGCCAAAAGTAATGCCAGTTTATAAGGAGCATTTTCTTTAATAATTTCACAGCACGTCATCCCCTCTTATAACCCTGTTGTCTGCATCATCACTGCCATCGTCCCCGTTTTTTTCACCGTTGTCACCGTTTTCCAGGGCCTCGTACATACGGCTTATTTTCTCGTTTGTAACCACAAACAGTATTGAGGGCAGTATAAGCAGCTTTGTATCCGCCTGCTCCCAGGGCCCGTCCACCTTCTCGATAATATTGTGAAAGGCCAGCTGCCTCAAGCCGTCGGCAAGGTCCCTGTCCGAGGGCTTTCGGCTGACAATTCCCAGTGTAATCATCTTGTGCACTATCTGCCCGGTGGTGGTCAGTATCTCGTTGCGCAGCGATACCTTTTCACGCTCCTCCTCGAATATTAGCCTTAGCGTGTACAAAATAAGGGTGGTGTTCTTGTCAAGCCTTACCCGGTTGTACTCATACTCGTTGGAAAGCGCGATAACACCGTAGTTACCGTCTTTTTGCAGCAACCACCCGGCATAGTGCAGGTACTCGGTAAAAAGCTCAAAATTCCGTTCGACAAACCTGTACTCGGGGCTTATCTTCATCATGCCCTCCCGGGAATCGTACACATCCCGGATTATGAAATTCCGGGAGAGCAAAAGGTTAATAATCCTTCTGAATTCCTCCTTATCCGAGTTACTTAGCTTTTCGTATAGCTCATTCCACATTTTTTTTCGTCCCCTTCTTAATAAGCCTCATGTTGGGTATCCTGTAACCGTTGTTTACCGTATAACCCTTGGTAAACTCGACATTATAAAAGGCACTGCGCTCACCGCCCTTTATGGAAGCCAGCATAAGCAGTATAAAGTCCTCATCGCCTTCAAGCGGTATTTCGTTGCTAGTTATTACATCCATCTGTCCCATGACCGAGCGCACAAAGTTCATTACCCGGGTGTGGCTGTAGCTCCGTTTTGCCCTGTCCATGAACTCTTCGAAGGCCCTTTCGCCCGCTTCATGCTCCACCGGCTGTATTTCCATCGGCTTTTCGTCCTTCCTTACCCTTCGCACCCTCGGAGTGTAGAGCGAACCACCGTCCACGTACCCCTGCTTGAACAGCTCGGTGCTATCCCCCAGGGCCTCAAGCAGTTTTGTCCCGGCCTCGCTATTGCTTTCCGCCGCCTTCGTAAGCAGCTCCACCAGTTTACCCTTTATGCTCCTGTCGGTGTTTAGCATGTACCTCATTTTTTCGATGGAGGCCCTTGTATAGGCCGAATTTTTCCGGTCGATCTCCTCCAGCATACGGTCCAGGGTCTCATAGGTGTCCATTATATCGTGAATTTTTTGCATGACATCCCCGGCGGCCTGCTCCTTCGATTCGTACCTGCCCCGCAGCATGGCCTGCTTTTCCAAGCCTTCCCGTATACCCTGGTCCCTAACCCATCCGCCCAGGATTTTTATTATCGGGTTTTTGAACCGCGGCACCGAGTCCAGAGTCTTTAGCGGGTGGTATATCCGGTCGGTTATCAGGTTTTTGTACTCGTCGAAGTGGCCCCGCAGTATGTCGTTCACCGTTGCGTATTCGTTAAGGGCCTGGTGGTACCTGCGTATGTTGTTGTGCAGCGTCTTAAGCTCGTCCACCAGTTTTACCGTGTTACCATGGGCGGTCAAAAGGGCGTCGTACATATAGTCGTCCCGCTCCTGGTCGGCGGTCTTTAGTGCCGAATAGGTTGAATAAACGTAGGAATTGTACTCCCGGACACTCTCGTCGGTGAGCGAATAGAGGAGGTTTATTAGCTTAACCGAGTAGTCCGGCAGCGTTATGTTCTCTTCAAAGGAATCCACCCGGTACTCGGCCTCTATCCAGCCGGTATCCCTTAAGCGGCGCAAAATAAAATGGGCGGTGGAAGAAAGACTTGCCCCGTCCCTTTCATCGTCATTGTATGTATCCCCGTTTTCCGCATCCTCTTCCTCCGACAGGTCCATCTGGTAAATTATCTCGTCCAGGCTGTTTATAAGCATGGAAACAAGGTCCGACTTTATTATGGACATTTCCTGCTTAAAGGCCCTTCTTATAACAAACAGTGCCTCGACATAGACCTCCCTGTTCTTGGATGTTAGTATCGAAAACAGGTTATGCGGCAGTATCTCAAACAGTTTCAATGCGGCTTTTCCCCCCGGTACCAGGTACACCCCAAATTTTGTCGCTTATATTCTATCATTCATTGGCTACGCTTACAACCACACCAAGAAAAGGGCCAAAGATATTCTATGACCCTCTTAAAAGATAGGGGAACAGGTCCTTTTGTTTAAATACGAAACCCAGTCAAGTATTCCAATTGTTCCTGCCAGTCTTAACATAAGCATCGTTTTCTTCCATTATCGACAGCTGCTCCGTTTTATTCAATAGACTGTTATATAAGCTTCTTGTAGCATTATCACATCTTAGAAGTATCTTTTCTANNCATGAAGCCATAGTCTGCAACCTCGGCCATTTTTACGTCCTTTGCCGCATAGTAGTCGAATCCTTTAAGACGCCTGTTGACTTCCACATCTACTACAGGCCAATTACCAACGTTATTTCTTGCTTTGCCCTGGGTGGCATAAACATTTACATTTGAATAATTCAATCTGTAGAAATAATCCTGAACGGCTTTGTCGACACCCGCTGCATCTCCGACAACAACTTTTATATTGTTTAAATATATGTTATACAGCCTTTCTTCAATATTATTGTTAAGTCTTTTTATTGCCCTAGGTCCGGCTATAAATACTATCAACTTTATCACCTCGTTTATGCCTTAGAGCGTCCCACTTATCCAAAAAAGGCTTTACCAGTTCAATTACTATCTTTCCACTATAATCTCTTTCCTGGGATCTTTGATTCCTTTATCATCTTTTCAATTGGAATTATCGCTTCTACCTTCCACAATCATGATTTCTTCCGGGGTTAGTCCATAGAATCTATAGACCATCTTATCCAGCTCACGTTCCAAACCTGTAATATCGGCTAGGGGATTTTCACTCCGTATATCAAGGATTTTGCGTACAAGCCCGGCAGCTTTCTTTTTATTGCTATCAGATGCTTTTGGTATGGGCGTATCTTTTAAGTATTCTGCCTTTATTGCCACGTTTAAGAATTTGGTGGCATAGAGGTAATTAATGATGCTGGAATTCAATACTGCCAGAAGATAATAAATATCTGCATTGTTGTCTCGCGGAACAATAAAGTTTAACCCTTGTGTGCCATAAACCCCAATTTCGTCTATTGTCGCAACAATTCTTGTCTTTAATCTTGGATTCCTCGTGCCTTGTACTAAAATCTTAGGCACATGATCAAGCTGCTTCTTTACTCGGGGTCTATGGAGACAATACCATGAAGTTGCTCGTTCAGTAGCACTTCGACTATTCTTTAGCTCATATTCAAAACTCTTTAACCATTGCAAAGCATTTGGATACTTATTAATATTGACGTCTTCGTTTATATATAAAATTCGCCGCTCCGTATTTCTAATATGCCATTTTTCAAAATCCCGTCCCAATAGGACCGGGTGGAGTAAGTCCTGTTCAATTCTTGTCTTGGATATCTGTTCCTCTGTAGGCAGAAAAGCTTCATTATTTCCAGTGACAATTCCCTGAAACACATCATAGCGTTCTTTTATACGTTCGTGTTTATCACTGAAAATCTTATTAATAATTGCTTCGCCGCCCGAATCATGTGAAAAGCTTATTACATTACCGTATTTGTTAAAATGGTCAGCGGCAACCTCTGTAATGATAGGTTTTTTAAAATCCAAAGCATTGACAAGCTTTATTCTATCCGTACAAGGTTTTTTCAGAAACAATATGCAAACGTCATTATTGGCTTCAAATATTTTATCGCCTAAATATAGAACCTCTTTTAACCAGCGATTGTTCAGCATTAAATCACGGAGTTTCTTGTATGAAAGATTGTTGAAAATCTGCTGCGGCACTATAAATGTAACACAGCCCCTGTTATTCACCAGGCTTTCTAAAGAGAGTTCAAAAAACAAGCCAAAAACGTCATAACGTTTATAAAAGGTCTTATATTTCCGGGCGAAATACTTCTTCTGTTCCTTGGAAACAAGTTCAACGTTAAGGTATGGCGGATTACCTATTACCACATCAAATCCGCCCTTGTTATGAAACACCTCGGAAAAATACAACTTCCACAGGAAGAAAGGTATTACCTGCCCGCCACTGACAAATTCCTTAATGCTTTTTTCTGCTTTTTCGATTTTGGAACCGTACTTTTCCTTTATCATTTCTCTTTCATTTTTAACTAACTCATTTCGCTGTTTTTCATTATGTATTCCTGAGTATTTTATCTCCACATTTTTTAACCGTCTTTCATAGTTCGATTTTTTTATGCTTAAATTCGAATTGATTATCTTAATCATCAAATCATGAACTTCATCCCTTAGCTCTGATTTTCGTGAGACACTTGACTCGTTAAGATATCTATTTTTTGTTTGTTGGAAATTTTCAATCAGTTGATCAACTTCATCTTTAAACAACATATTACTCTTTTTGATCTCTGTACCCAGATCAAAGTCTATTCCTAAGAATTCAGAAACCAAACTATCTCCTTGCATAATGCGGAAATCTAGATTAGGCAAGGGCTTAATATTTTTTATATCGTCTTCATCTACCACGAGTGAAAGCCAAAGTCGTAATTTTGCAATCTCTACTGCGCCCGGATCTATATCAACCCCATACAGGGAATGCTCAATACACCGTCGTTTAAAATTATAAGGATGTCTATCCTTATCCTGCAGGAAGTTTGATAACACATTCCTCGCCTTTACAATCTCATTCATCATGCCTACAGGAAAAGCTCCGGAGCCTACCGCAGGATCACATACTGTAATATCCGAAAGTTTTTGATCAATCAGTTCAGCGTTATCCCGTATGCTTCTTAGTAGTGCCGGCTTGAATTTTGTAGACTTTTGGGCTCCCTTATTTATTAATTCTTCTTTAATCAATGCTGCAGCATCATATTCACTGACATTTTCACCAATATTAACAAAAGCTTCGATGGCTTCCTTTTCTACTTTTCCATCAAGTTCGCTTGTTAAATAATATATCAAACTCTGTTTGCACATATAGTGGACAATTTCCCGGGGTGTATAATAAACGCCGAATTTCTTGTTGAATTTGTTTTCCTCACCGGTATTACCACTTTTCAGTACTTTCATGTATTCATCAAAATTGTCCGGACGAATTGCATTAAATTTTTCATAGGCTTTCCCAAGCAATTCAGGGTCTATTGCTACTTCTCTTTCCAATGGTTCATCTTCCTTAACAGTGAAATTAAAACGTTCAAAAACGTTTAGTATACCATCACCAATATCCCCTTCCTTTGTCTTATTGTTGTTGTAAAATAATTCGTCCGGTAGATTAATTTCAGTGTTAATCCAATCATAATTGCCGATTGGGTCAAAAAGACCGCCGTTTAAAAATGGGATTTTACAGTCAAACCGGCTGTAATAATGGTCATCATGGCTGCGGTCGTTACGCAGAGCGTCATAAAAAAGTGGTTCAAGAATATCGTTAAAGAAATTATTATAATCCCCATATTTCTTCATGAATAATTCAATCAAAAACTGTTTTGAGCCATTTCCCCAGTCTTTATCCTTTGGCACTCCAAACCAGCCTTTTTTTTGTAAAAAGTATAAAAAAACAATCTGGCCTAAAAGTTTCTTCGCAAAGTTCACCGTATCAACATTTTTAACCTCAAAATCAGCTTTAACTCTCGGATTGTTTGTTACAACTTTATCCAGTTCTTCTTTTGTGCGCAGGAAAAGGTTCCGATATTCTCTGAAAAATTCTTTAGTAACGGTTTCTATGTTAAAGGCTTCTTCTATTTCTTTTAACGTAGGACTTTGTTTGTCATTTGTCAGAATATCTATGAACCTGCTTTGTGCAGTGTGACTTTTTTCATTTGAACCCACTAAAAACGACCAACGACGCGCCGGGGTAAAATCTTGTTTTACTTTGGTTTGGCCAGATTTGTTTTGTTCAAATATATAATCCATCTTTATAAATGAAAACCGCCAGTCCTCTTGCTCCGGTGAAACAAAGGCTACCAAAGCACCATCTTTTAGTTTCCCGCCCCGGCTTCCGTTCAAATACCAGGCAATGAAATTACGCTGCATAGTACGGGCTCGTTCAAGGGAGACATCCTTTTTAAGAGTCACAATAAGTATATCTATTTCGTTTTCGCCATCAAAAAACTTACCTATTCTTTCAAGTGTCTTAATATATGGTCTGTAAGCATAAGGAATAAAATTTCCTTTGTATATAAACGTAGAGACCTCAATCTTGTTTAAAAGATTCTTTATAAAAACAGTAAATCTATTCTTGTCGAAAGGGCTTTCAAAGGTATCTTTAATAATCTTTTGTGCCTGCTTTTTATCCATGTTTTACTCACCTGCCAAATACATTGATAGTATAACTTCCCGCTTACCAAGTACAGCACGATTCTGTTCAGCATAATGGCTTTCCAGCAGCTTAACAGGGATATAGGTTTGTAGAACGGCCAATACCTTTAGTGGGTTTAATAACTCAGCTTTCAAGGCATTAAGAGCCTTAAGCGTTCTTTGAGTTGTTTTTTTTGGTAATCCGCCTTTTTCAAGCATGGCTAGCACCTTATTAAGATAGATTTCCTGGTCATCGGTAAGTTTTTGAGTGTTTTTCATAGTTGCTTTTAGAATACGCATTATATTAGTAGCACTATCACGCCCACCCCCTTTTCTTGGTTCAACTATTTCCTCGGTTGTTGCAATGATAAATGCTTCCTTATTACTGTCCAAAAGACTATACACCTTTTCTGACAGGCTTTTTCTCTTCTCATCTGGTCCGCTTTCAAGCAGTTTTGCTGCTGTAATAAAATCCAATTCTTTTGCTGTTTTCCCGTCAGCTTGAGCGATAAAAAATTTCTGCAGTTTTCCACGCCGGAAATATGTTATAAGGGCTTCTTTATTGTCACGCCCTAGTTTTGCCGAGCGTGCTTTGCGCGGCAATTGTTTGATGCTTTCAAAGAGTTCTGGATTCTTTTCTCGAATCTCTCGAATAACGTGTAGATATTTAAGTTCGCTATCATCTTCGCTAGTCTCTTCTATTGCACTCTTCGAAGTTAATCGATCGAATAGTTCATGTGAGCCTATAGGTTCACCCTGGGTTAAAAGTTCAGCATCACCGCCAAGTAATGTCAAAAAAGCATTTATCTTACCCTCTGCCGCTTCTTTTAACTTTATCTGATCATTGGACTGAGTGGTTGGGAAAAAATTGAAAGTATAAATAGCATCAAAGGGTGTATCAATTCGGTTAATACGTCCGACCCTTTGCATCATGCGCGTTGGATTCCACGGTATATCATAATTGACTACTACATTAGAACGGTGAAGGTTAACCCCTTCTGATAACACTTCGGTTGTTACCAGTATTCTATATTCGTTCTTTTTTTGCTTGGAACGTGCATCAAAATTCTGGATTACTTCGTCACGCACTGTCTCTTTTGAATCGCCGGTAAACAAAAGTATTTTTTTCTTATAATATTTTTCTAAACTATTACATAAGTATTCTGCTGTTTCCTTTGATTCAGTGAATATAATTACATGATTATTCTTTAAAATGGGGTTATTATCCATCTCCTTTATAAATTTCAAGAGTTTCGGGTCCCGTTTAACATCCTGCCATAGTCTCTTAATCTGCAAAAGGACCTCATAGTCATGCTGCAAATCATATTTAAAGTCTTCTCTAAAGTCCTTACTATCATATTTTTCAACCTTTCCCTCATCTATTAATTGTTGTACTGCTACATCATCATCCTCTTCTAATAGTTCAAATACCTTATTAATATGTTTTTTACTTACATATACGTTGCCGTTTTCCATTTCTTTAATAAATCTTTCGTAAGAATCCAGAAACCTATTAATTGAGTTTTTAAAAGCATAAAAACTGCTTTCCAATCGTTTAACAAGTAGGATTTTCATGAATTTGCCTAAATTTTTCTGGGACTGTTCTTCAAGCTGATCTATCTTTCCTGTATAGTAAAGCATCGGCATATAACGAGCATATTTAAACTTATTTGTAATTAGCTCAATAGTCTTATTGAATATATCATCTTCTTTTTTGTTCAATTCATAGTATAACGGCTCTGGTTTTTTCACTTCCGGAAATTTTAGCCCTTGCTCCTGCAAGTCATTGGAAAAATAGTCTTCGATTTCAGTTCTAGTACGTCGAACCATAAGATACTTAAGAACTTTATCGCGAATCTCTTTCGAGTTTTCCTTAACTGTTTCCATATATTTATAGTAGTCATGCTTTCTGTCAAGGTTTTTAATCTTCTTTTCCAACCTTGCAAAAAAAGCTTCCAGGTCAGGCAGGTTAGGAATTGTACTTTTTTTTGAGTTCTGAAACAACTTAATAAGGTTTAATATGTCTTTCGGAGTATTATTATAAGGAGTTGCCGTTACCAAAATAACTCTTTTCCCTCTGCATATTTCAGCTAGTTTTTCATAAGTAACAGTCGTCTCAGTTCGGAAACGGTGAGCCTCATCTATAATAATATTTGTATACTTGTCTGTGCCGGTATTTAATATATGATCAAGTTTCCCAAGTGATTCGTAGTCAGCATGAACTCTGAAATCAGAAAAAACATTCGGCCAGGAACCTGGATTTGACTTTTCCAATAGCATAGGCGGAGCAATAACAAGTGTTCTACCATCAAGTTGACCCGCCAACATCGCAGATATATATGTTTTCCCTAATCCTACAACATCTGAAATAAATACACCTCCATATTCCAAAAGTATCTTTTTGGCATTTAGTACTGCCTGTTCCTGGTATTCCAGCCGTTTAAAATCCGGCGGAAGATACTTCACGAATACTTCGTCTGTTTGATTGAGTTCATCCTTGAAATACTCATAAAGAAATTTCAAATATAGCTGATATGGCGTTATATTTTGGGTCAGCCAGGTTTTTTGCTTTATTGTCTGAATATACTTTTCACTTACATCTACCGCATCACTCCATAGCTCCTCGAACTTATTCCTAGCATATTCATAATCGTTTCTGTTTTTTAGCTCTACGTTAAATTCAAAATTATCAACCAATCCTGACTGTGTAAAATTACTAGACCCCGTGATAACTCGTCCTGCATCCCTATCGCCTTCTTTAAATGTCATAATATATAGTTTGGCATGAATATTTTGTGAAGGATACGCTCTTATTTCTAGTTTGCCGCATTCAATCCATTCAATAAACTTATACACCCCTTCTTCAACATCTTTATTATCTTCGGAATCTTCCATTTCTTTTTTTATTATAGCTTCGACTTGCTGCTTGGTCTCTGCATGAGAAAAGTCAATGATTTGCTGTTCATTTCTATTAGCCTTCTCCATCAAATCGTATGTTCTCCTGTCAGTACCAATGCCAATTAATATTCTAATCTTTTCTGTGTCTTCTAGCGACTTATAAATTGCATGAAAACCGCTAGAATAAAAATATCCTACCAAACAATCGAAGAATCTTGTACTCTTTATTAGGACTCCAAATCGTTCTTTTAGGCTTTGATTTTCTTCATTAGTGATAAATGACAAATCGGTATTCATTTATCTCTCTCCTTCTTATCAATTGCTTTTTCAATCCAATATTTATCCCTATAACAGGTTCGAGTTCGATCATTGTGTTTGTGCTGCGGTATCCGTTTATTGCACTTATGAAGCTGTAATAATCCGGTACTCCGTTTTTATTCCCAAAGGTCTTCCATGCAAGCGAAACCAGTAGGAGTAAATGCTTGACAAAGAAGCCACCCTAGGCAACATAGTTCAACGGGCCGTACAGTTTTAAGATAAACAGAGCATTTACTTCGAAAACTATGAAACCTCGACCGCCTTTTGGTCACAAAAGTTCACTCCCTCTGGTTTTTCGGCCACCAATCGCAATTATCTTGTATGTACTAAGACTAGATAATCAATTTTAATATTCTATAACTCCCTCCTTTTTCCTGCCCGATGCTGGAGACATAGGCAAAAACCGTCAATTCACTTGACAATCGGGGTTAAACATTGAAGAATAATAGTGAGGATACCGATATATATAGAGTAAAAAGAGTGTAGAGGGTGTTGATATGAATCTTAAAAGCAAGCCCAAGGATAAAGATGACAAGGTTCCAAAGTATGAGAAGATAGCGCTGGATATTGCCTACAGCATTGCCAATGGTGAATGGAAAGAGGGAGAGATGGTTACCGGCCGGTCAACGTTGTCCGGCAAGTACAGCGTTTCCCCCGAGACCATAAGGAGGTCGCTGGCCCTTCTGGAGGAACTCCAGGTAATCACCGTAATAGAAAAAAAGGGTGTCCTGATAAAATCAAAGGAAGCGGCAAATACCTTCATAAAGGAATACCAGTCCAAGGACAGGATCCTGTCCATGAGGGAAGAAATAGCCAAGCTTATGGAGCAAAAAAAGGCCATAGAAGAATCGGTAATGGAAAGGCTGGACTCTATAATCGAGCAGGCCATGCTTCTTAGAAACATTGGAATAATATACCCGCTGGAGCTTAAAATACCGGAAAAAAGCCACCTCGTAGGCAAGTCCATAGGCGAAGTGCGTTTCTGGAACCACACCGGCGCGACCATAATCGGGATTAATCGCTCGGGTCACCTGTACCTGTCACCGGGACCAAAGATGAAATTTTATTCAAACGATATCATCCTATATGTGGGAAACGGGCAAAAAATCTCTGACAAGGTAAAAAGGTACGTTAACCGGCAAAACCCAATCAGCGCTGTCTAATAATACCCGGCATTCTATAAATCTCAAATCAGGGCTGCTGTCGCAAAAAGATAGCAGCTTTTTCTAATTTTTTTCTGACAACTTTATTGACAATAATAAGTAGCCTGTGATATTATAAAAAAGCAAAGGCAACTTATGTATATGTTATAAGTTGTCACATGATGTAGAGTTATACACAAAGACCAATAGGATTTCAAAGGAGGGTAGTCATATGACAATATTAAAAACAGGCCAGCTAATCAAGCACACTGACGGAAAAACTGAAAAGGACCAGTACGTTATGCGCCTTATATCCATTGAAGAACTCGGCGATGTAGTGGCACTCGAAAAATATGTCTATGACCTACTCCCCAATAAACAGGTTCTTTGCATGGATTCTTACGAAGAAATGCTTGACGATATGAAACGGGGAGCAAAGGTGATAGGGGTGTTCAACGAGGCAAAGGACCTGATTGCGTACCGTTATATAGGATTCCCCGGCAATAACCCGAAAAATCTTGGCAATGATATAAACCTGCCGGAGCAGGAGCTGCCGAAGGTAGCCCACCTTGAAACAACGGTTGTACACCCGGACTACAGAGGTAACTCGCTGCAAAGCCTGACATTGCAGAAGGCCATACCGATGGTTCAAGACTTGGGATACAGCCACCTGCTTTGCACGGTATCCCCGCAGAATATATACAGCCTTTATAATATAATGAAAAACGGGTTGAGGGTAAAGGCACTGAAGAAAAAATACGGCAAATCTGAGGACGGCAGCGACGGGCTGTGGAGGTTTATCCTTCACAGGAATTTGAAACCCAGGGCCGTAAGAAAAACAAGCGCCCTCTTTAGCGTACCCGTTGCTGACATTGAGCCCCAGAGAGAACTGATTGACCAGGGATTTGTAGGGTTGTGGCTTTCAAGGGAAGCCGGGCTGCTAAACTACGTACTTTTTGAAGATAACCTGGCATTTCAGGCTCTTTCAAAAAGCCTGCTCTTATAACTTTTAAACGGCCTGCTCCATCATCAGAGCAGGCCGTTCTCTTTAAAGCTGAAATACCTGTCCCCCGCCACTATTATGTGGTCCACCACTTTTACGGATATCGGCTCAAGGGCACTGCTTATCCTCCCGGTTACCTCTATGTCCGCCCTTGAAGGCTGCAAGCTGCCCCCGGGATGGTTGTGGGCAAGTATTACACTGCTTGCCTTATGCCGCAGCACCGCCTCCACCACCAACCTGGGGTATACCGGCGCCTCGGTAAGGGTTCCTTCCTGGACAAGGGCTGCATAGTTCACCCTGTTTTGTGTATCAAGGCACAAGACATAAAATACCTCGTAGGCCCTCCCGGCGAAAAGGGAAATGGCGTAGTCCCCGGCCTTGGAGGAAGAATCCAGTTTGGGCTTTTCACCCCATCTCGCCTTAAAATATCTCCTGGCAAGTGACGGGACAAGCGAAACCAGTATGGCGGTGTTCTCGCTAACGCCGCATCTTTTACTTATATCCTTTGGTTCCGCTTCAAAAAGGCCTGCAAGCGAGCCGAATTCTTTTATCATCCGGTGGGCCAGTTCGTTGGTATCCCTCCTGGGGATACAGTAAAAGAGCAGCAGCTCCAGCACCTGGTGGTCCTCGAAGGCATCCAGCCCCTCCGAAAGGAACCTGTCTTTAACCCTTTTCCTGTGTCCTTCGTGCATACCCATAACTACCCATACTCCTGTTTTTTCCTTTTACATATTCTACAAGAATCCCCCATTTCCTCCCTAATCCTGCCAATTGCACCAATAAGGAAAAACAGCAGTACAGGTATGCTGCCTAAACTTCTTAAGCCCAAAGGAAAAACCCGCCGCTGTACACAATACCGGCGGCGGGCCTTTCCTACGCTTTGGAGTAAAAACACCTTTTAGGCGAAATAATCTTTTCTTCTTTTTTCAAGTCCTTAATGGCCTTGTCCACTTCCTTCTTGTCAAGCCCCGCTTTTTGTGCAATATCCCCCGGCCTCATCGGCTCGGGTGATTCCTCCAGCACCTTAAGTACCGCTTCCTTTATGTCCATTACTACACCTCCTGTTTTATTTATATCCCTATTTTTCTTTAGTAAACTTAGGAAATCAAAATTCACCCCTGTCCCGGCAAAACATGGTATAATCTGTATGAAGGAAAGGGGGAATACAGTGGAACTAAATAACATCTGGTTGGCCTTCGGCCTGACATTGTTTGCCGGGCTGGCCACGGGAATAGGCAGTATGATAGGATTTGCATCCAAAGAATTCAATCCAAAATTCCTTTCAGGGGCGCTGGGCTTTTCGGCGGGGGTTATGATATACGTTTCCTTTATGGAGATTTTGGTTAAGGCAAAGGACTTGCTTACCCTTGTTTACGGGTTACGGAAGGGCTCCTGGATAGCCGTTGCGGCCTTTTTTGCAGGTATTGCGGCAGTAGCGGCCATAGACCGGTTGGTGCCCTCCTTCCAAAACCCCCATGAAATGCATACCGCCGCCAAGTTTGAAGCAATGGATGAAAAGGAAAAGCAAAAGCTTATGCGCATGGGACTGTTTTCCGCCCTGGCTATTGCTGTACACAACTTTCCCGAAGGACTGGCAACCTTCATGGGTACGCTGTCCGACCCAGCGCTGGGAATCAGCATTGCCGTTGCGGTGGCAATACACAATATACCCGAAGGACTGGCCATTTCGGTTCCAATTCATTATGCAACAGGGGACCGCAAAAAAGCCTTCAAGCTGTCCTTCCTGTCCGGCCTTTCGGAACCTGCCGGGGCATTGGTAGGTTATTTTGTTTTAAGGTCGGTGTTTAACGAAACGGCAATGGGGCTTACTTTTGCAGCAGTGGCCGGGTTGATGGTTTACATTTCACTGGATGAACTGCTTCCAACGGCGGAGGAGTACGGCGAGCACCATGTGGCAATATCCGGCGTTATTGCGGGGATGGCGGTAATGGCGATAAGCCTATTACTTTTCATTTAGGGAGGTTTGTAAAATGTATAGTATCAAGGAATTTGGGGAAGTGGACTCACTAAGGGTGACGGTGCTTATGGAAGACTACGCCGGGTATGAATCCGATTACTGGGGAAGCCACGGCATCGCTCTGTTGCTGGATGTAAAGGCTGGAAACACGAGCAAAAGGATACTGATGGACGTGGGCCAATCCTTTGAAGCCCTTCTACATAACATGGAACTGGCCGACGTAGAACCTGCCTCGATAGAAATGATTTTCCTTTCCCACTGCCACTATGACCACACGCTGGCCCTGGCAGACGTTCTGGGTAAAATAAACAAGGAAATACCGGTTGTGGGTCACCCGGAAGTGTTCAGAAAGAACTTCGCCCTTGACCCCGTCTTGAAAGATATTGGCTCCGGCAGCAAAAACACTCCGGAAAGGCTTGAGACACTTGGGGCACAACTGGCCTTTATAAAGGAGCCCTTCCCGCTTATGGAGGGAGTGCTTTCCACCGGCGAAGTGGAAAGGGTCACCGATTTTGAGGG
>LFRM01268321.1_pt2 | contig 21094 bp, 22 predicted proteins | sample 618341 | NCBI WGS metagenome assembly LFRM01 (sample SAMN03654438, study PRJNA283298) | anaerobic digester metagenome | isolation source: pool of bioreactors CSTR01a, CSTR02a, and CSTR03a thermophilic anaerobic... | place: Denmark: Kgs. Lyngby | collected 2014-05-21 | reverse complement strand
TCGTGAAATCTTTGTGATATAACAGCCATGTGATTTATACTCCTCCGGGAAAGATCATGTGGATATCTTCTTTCACTGGAAGAGTATTAATCACTTTTGCATTTTATACAATACTTGGTCTCATATGTATTGTAATATAACACGTCACCTTTGCGGTTTTTTACATCTACGTGCTGATCAATTATACGGTTGTACAAGCAAGGGGGTTGCCCGAAGGCAGCAATGTTTTGGGAGTGGAGCCACTGTTGTACGGACTCTTCTTCCTCATTGTTGACATGTTCTTCATTACCATCAAGAACTGGGTGGTTTCCGTCATCCGAAAATCCAAAAAAGCATAGCATCAGTACCTTTCTGATGTTTTTTTTTGCCCATATACGAAAATTATATGAAAAACCGTAAAATCATTGCTTTTTTTGCCTGTTCCCGGGGGCGCGGGTTTGTATTTTTTCTTGCTTAAATAATTTTCATATGCTATAATAATACAAGTATAAGAAGCAGTTTTAGAGCCAAAAAAAGAAAACGGGGGCATATCATGCAAATTTTTAAGATTGATGGCGTCTTATTTAAGACCATGGTTGTGAACGGCGCCGAATACTTGAAGCAGAATTATCAGAAAATTGACGCCCTGAACGTCTTCCCGGTCCCGGACGGAGACACCGGCACCAACATGCTGATGACAATCGAGGGCGGAGTGAACGAAATATATTCGCTAAATGAAGAAGACATTTTCGAGGTTTCCAAGAAATTGTCGCGGGGAATGCTGATGGGCGCCCGGGGCAATTCGGGGGTCATTCTTTCCCAATTGTTCCGCGGCATTTCCAAGGGTTTGGAAGGCAAGAAGGCAGCCAACGCGGTCATTCTTGCTCAGGCTTTCGCGAGCGGTGTGAAACAGGCTTATAAGGCGGTCATGAAGCCCGTCGAAGGAACGATTCTCACCGTCGCCAGGGAAGCCAGCGAAAAAATGCAGGCAATTTCTTCTTCAAGAATGACAATCAATGAATTCTTTGAGGAGTTTCTCGCCGAGGCGAAAGCTTCGCTTGAGAGAACGCCCGAATTGCTTTCGGTTCTGAAAGAAGCAGGTGTGGTCGATTCCGGCGGGGCAGGTTTGGTTTTGATTCTTGAAGGCATGGCAATGGCTTTGGAAGGCCAGTTCGTTTCTGAAAAACCCGTCGAAGGGGCCATGCACACGGTCGGAACGAAATTCATCAGTAAAATCGAGGACGTTGATTTTGGTTATTGCACGGAATTCATTCTCGAGCTATCGAAAGTGGACAATCCCGACGAAATCGAAGAAGAGGAAATGGCGAAAGTCTTTTCCGCTTTCGGCGATTCACTCGTCATTGTCAAGGACGAGGACATTCTGAAAGTGCACATCCACACCCTGAAGCCGGGGGATGTCCTGAATGTCGGTCAACAGTACGGCGAATTCGTCCATCTGAAAATCGAAAACATGACCATCCAGCACAATGAATCGGCGGAAATCCTGAACGGAGTGAGCCATCAGGAGGGGGAATGCTACTGCGGCGAATACCATGCTCCGGATGTGAAAAAGCCCGAAGTGCGGAAGAAATACGCGATTGTGGCCGTCGCCACCGGCAAGGGTCTCATCAATGCTTTCAAAGAAATGGGAGCGGATTACATCGTCTCCGGGGGTCAGAGCATGAATCCGTCGACCGAGGATTTCATCCGCGGTTTTGACATGCTGAATGCGGATAACATCATCGTTTTTCCGAATAACGGGAACATCATCCTCGCCGCCCGCCAGTCCGCGAAAATCTATACCGAAAGCAAGGTGCATGTTGTGGAAACGAAGAGCCTTGCGCAGGGGTTCGCGGCGCTGACGATGCTGGACTTAAACGGGGAACCCGAGGAAATTCTCGAGGATTTGAAACCCACGATCGAAAATGTCACCACCGGTCTCATCACCTATTCGATCCGTGACACCGACATCAACGGCATCCACATCAAAAAGGACGATTACATCGCCTTATGCAACAACCAAATCGTCGCTTCCCACAGAAGGCGTTTTGAGGCCGTCAAAGCGCTGCTGAAGGCTGCCGTCACCGAAGAAAAGGAAATCATCACCATCATTCACGGGGAAGGAGTCACGCAGAAAGAAGTCAATGATTTGGTAAAATACATTGAAAGAAATTTCAGCAATCTTGAGATCGACGTGATTGAAGGAAATCAAGAAGTCTATAGCTATATCCTAGCGATAGAATAGGGCTCTTGCCCTTTTTTTGTAAGGAGAGAAAGATGAAGGATGTTTTGCTGCGCAATTTGGATTATATTTCTGCGCGCCAGGCACAGATATTCAAAAGGCACGAGATCGTCACGGTCGAAGACCTGCTCCTGAGTTTTCCCACGAAATTCGATGACTACACGATTGTGAGCATCAAGGACGCTCTTCCCGAAGTGCCGCTGACGATTGCCGGCGTCATCCAAAGCAAGGCCACCGTCACCAACATCAAACCCAAACTCACATTGATGAGCTTCTATGCGGATGTGGAAGGGAGGAAGATCAGGGTTTCGATCTTCAACCGCCATTTCCTGAAGAACCGCATCTATTACGGGGTCTATGTGCGCCTGACGGGAAAATTCAGTGCCAACATGAAATCTTTCACTGCCGCCGAAATCAGTTTTGAAGAATTTTCCAGCAACATCACCCCCGTCTTTAACATCAAAGGCATCAAGAACGCCAAAGTTTTGGAAATCAAAGAACGCGTTTTTGAGGATTTCGGGGACGGCATCGAAGAAATTCTTCCGGAAGAGGTCAGAAAACGCCACAATTTGATTTCGCGCTACCACGCCATCAAATACATCAATCTCCCCGAGGAGACGGAGGAAATCAAAAAGGCAATCCGGCGCATCAAATTCGAGGAACTCCTGCTCTATCAGTTGAAAATCAAGTATCTTTTGTACATGAGAAAAAACTATCCCCAGGGAGTTGCCATTGAATTCGATGAAAAAAAGGTCGCTGACTTCATCGCCAGCCTGCCCTTCCGGCTCACGGAGGACCAGAGCAGGGCGGTGGAAGAAATCCTGGGCGACATGGCGAGCAATTTCAAGATGAACCGCCTGCTCCAGGGCGAGGTCGGGAGCGGAAAAACCGTCGTCGCCGCGATCTGCCTCTACGCGGCCGTGACCGCGGGTTACCAGGGAGCGATCATGGTTCCGACCGAAGTGCTCGCGCAACAGCATTTTCAGACATTCAGGGAACTCTTCGAAAACACGGACGTTAACATCCAGATGCTTTCCGCATCCCTTTCCGGAAAAGACAGAAAAACAATTCTTGAAGGATTGAAGAACAAGACGGTCGACATTGTTGTCGGGACCCATTCTCTTTTCGGAAAGGACGTTGTTTTTGAGAAACTCGGCCTGGTCGTCACCGACGAAGAGCACCGTTTCGGCGTGAAACAAAGGGTTTCGATTGTCGGGAAGGGGCATTTGATCGACCACCTGAAAATGAGCGCGACGCCGATTCCGCGGACGCTCGCCATTTCCGTGCTCGGAGAATCCGACATTTCGGTCATCAGGGAGCTTCCCGGGCAAAGGAAGGAACCGATCACGAAATACCTGAATTACAAGGATATGGACTTGGTCCACGAGCACATCCAGAACCAAATCAAATCCGGACGCCAGGTCTACGTCATCACGCCGATGATTGAAGAATCACCGGTGATGGAACTTGAGAACGCAACCGACATCTATGAGCAGTTCCGCGAAAGGTACAGCGGAATCTGCGAAGTGGGGCTGATCCACAGCCGCCTGAAAACCGCGGAAAAAGAAGAAGTGATGAAGAAGTTCCAGGACAATGAAATCCAGATCCTGGTCTCAACCAGCGTCATTGAAGTCGGCGTCAACGTCGTCAACGCCACGACCTGCGTGGTTTTGGATGCCGACCGTTTCGGGATCGCGCAGCTCCACCAGATGCGGGGCCGCGTGCGGAGGAGCGACGAACAGGCATATTGTTTTTTGGTGAGCGATTCTGAAGCGGAAACCGCGGTTGCGCGGCTGAAGCTTGTGGAAGGGAACAACGACGGTTTTGTGCTGGCGGAAGAGGATCTGATCATGCGGGGACCGGGGGATCTCTTCGGAGAAAGACAGACCGGTAACATCCCCTTTAAAATGGCGGATTTGGTCCTTGACCGCGAATTGCTCCTGGAAGCGGACGCGGAAGCGGAAGCGCTCATCAACGAAGGGAAACTCTTTACGGAAGAATACGCGAAACTCTACGAAATCGTGCACAAAAATTATCTTGAGAAAAAAGAATTCTTGGATTAGGAGGGCATTATGGTAAAACTGGCAATCGATGCCATGGGCGGGGACCATGCGCCCAGGGAAATCATCAAGGGCGTGCAGCTCGCATTGGCGAGATTTTCCGATGTCGAGTTTTTGCTTTTCGGTGTCGAAAAGGAAATCGCCCCCCATTTTGCGGGCGAAGAGAGGGTGAAAATTATCCATTGTTCCGACGTGATCGACATGGGGGAACAGGACCCGATCGGCGCGGTGAGAAAGGGTAAGGATTCCTCGCTCGTCAGGGCTTTCCGGGCAGTCCGCGACAAGGAAGCTTCCGGCGTCGTCTCCGCCGGGCCCACGCAGGGCGTTGTCGCGGCGGCTCATCTTGTCATCAGGAGAATCAGGGGCATGAAACGGGTCGCGATTTGTCCGACGCTTCCGGAACTGGGCGGAAAAAGGCGGCTCCTGCTCGATGTCGGCGCGAACACGGAACTTAGGAGCGAGCATCTCTTGCAGCTTGCGCAATTCGCCTCGATTTACGCGCGCGAAGTCATGGGAGTGGAAAACCCCCTGGTCGGCCTTTTGAACATCGGCACCGAACCCGGGAAGGGAAGGGAACTGGAAAACGAAACCCATGAGCTTCTGAAAAACGATCCCAATGTCAATTTTTACGGAAACGTGGAAGGGAAAGAGCTGTTCACGACGGATTGCGACATTCTTCTCACCGACGGCTTCACCGGTAACATGGTTCTCAAAACCTGCGAAGGCGTCGCCAGGGCAGTGGGCAATTTCCTGAAAGAGGAAATCAACACCTTCGGAAAGAAAATCGGCTATCTCTTCATGAGAAAGGTTTTCAAGAAATTCAAAAAAACCATGAGCCCCGACGAAATCGGCGGCGCCAATCTCTTCGGAGTCGACGGAATCGTCGTCAAGGCGCACGGCTCCAGCGACGCCTATGCCTTTTCCAATGCCATCAGGCAAGCCCGGCTCGCGGTTTTGGGCGATGTTGTCGAGAAAATGAAGAAGATCATCGGGGACGGGAGCGATGAGTGAGGATAAGATAAAGGAGGTCCTGACCAGGCTCGGACTCAGGGCCAAGGACATCTCCCTCTATGTCACCGCCTTCACCCACCAATCATATGCCAACGAGCACCGGGTGGAAAGCAACGAAAGGTTGGAATACTTGGGCGATGCGATTCTTGATTTTCTGGTGGCGGAATACTTGTATAAAAAATTTCCGGATTTTCCGGAAGGAAAGCTGACGCGGATCCGTGCCAAATATGTCTGCGCGAAGGCCAACAGCAGCTATGCCCGGCAAATCGGCCTCGACGAATGCTTGCTTTTGGGAAGGGGCGAAGAAGAACAGGGCGGGAAATCGAAACCCTCCCTGCTCGGGGACCTCTTCGAAGCTTTCGTTGGGGCGGTCTATCTCGATTCCGGGCTGGAGGCGGCGAGAGGATTGCTTGCCGAGATAGTGTTTCCGAAAATCGGAGCTCCGGACAGCGACTTCTTTTATGATTACAAAAGCCGGCTTCAGGAATACATCCAGGCGGAAAGCCGGAAGGGCGTCGAATATATGCTTATGAAAGAAACGGGCCCCGCGCATGACAAAACCTTCACCGTCGGCGTCTACCTTGACGGGCTCAGGCTCGGAACCGGAGTCGGAAAAAGCAAGAAGGAAGCCGAACAGAAAGCGGCGCAGGACGCTTTAAACAAACTTGTCACAAAATGAGGTGAAGTATGTACAATCTCATCAAGGACGACATCATCTCCTTTGATAAACTGATGATCGAAAAATACCATCTCCTTGGGCTGGACGAAACCGATGCGATCGTGCTGATTAGGCTGAATGATTTGCTGAAGCGGGGGGAGCGGAGCCTTTCTTTGGAAAAAATCGCTCCGACCATGAAAATCAAAACCGAGGAATTGGGAATGCGGATTGTGGATCTTGTCACCAAGGGCTTCATCACCCTGGAACTTTCTTCGGTCGACGCGAAGGAAGTCTTCAGCCTCGACGAAACCTACCGGCGGCTCGTATTTTTATTGGAAGCCGAAGACGAAGATCTGAAGGACGAAGCCGTCAAACGCAAAATCAAAGCAACTGTTTCGCTTTTGGAGAGGGAACTGAAAAAAACCCTGAGCCCGCTGGAATTGGAAATGGTGAACCGCTGGTATCTGGAAGGAAAATACAGCGACGAAGACATTGAAGCGGCGATTCTGAAAGCCCTGAAATATAAGAACCGCGGCGTCGCTTTCATCGACCGCTCACTTGCCGCTTCCAAAAAAGAAGCGGAAAAAGAGCCCCTGCCCGAGGGCGAAAACATCATGGATTTGTTTAAGAAGGTTTATGCCAAGAACAAATAGAATCTGCAGGGAACTCGCCCGCATGTATCCGGATGTGAAAAGCGAGCTCGATTACCGGAACCATTTCGAGCTTTTGATAGCGGTGGTCCTTTCCGCGCAGACGACCGATGTTTCCGTGAACCGCGTCTCGCCCGAACTCTTTTCCAAATATCCGGATGCCAAGGCCCTTTCGGAAGCGCAATTCGAAGACGTGTGGGAAATCATCAAAACGATCGGTCTTGCCAATACAAAAGCCAGGAACATCATTTCCTTAAGCAAGAAGCTCGTCACCGAAAAAAACGGCCGGGTTCCGGCGGATTTTGATTATCTGCTCACGCTTCCGGGAGTCGGGAGAAAAACCGCCAACGTCGTTTTGGGCGAAGCATTTGGAATCCCGACCATTCCCGTGGACACCCATGTCCTCAGGGTTTCCAACCGCCTCGCCTTAAGCGAATCCCAAAATCCGCGGCAGGTGGAAAGGGACCTTGCGACCCAATTTCCGGAGGACACTTGGTACCATCTCCATTTGCGTCTCATCCATTTCGGCCGCTATTTCTGCAAAGCCCAGCGCCCGCACTGCGAAGAATGCCCCTTCACCGATTTTTGCACATATTACAATCGAAAATGAAAACTCCATCGGGATATGACAAAATCCCCCCGCTTGCTCATTTATAATGAAGCAAAAGGGGGGATTTTTTTTGAAAGTGAAAATCTTTGATGAAAGCCATGAACTGGATTTGGAAGAAGCCATCAATGAATTTCTGGAAACGATAGAGGAAAAGGACTTAATCGAAATCCGCTATGCGGTGAGCACAATGTATGATTTCAAGGAACAGATATATTGTTACAGCGCGCTGATTCTCTACCGCGACTGAGTGTTTTTTTCGATGTAGTCCCGATCGGGGGTGACGAAGACCGTTTTTTGATGCCTGTAGGTTACGAAACTGCCCTTCGTTTTCGGAACCTTCTTCACATTCCTCACCAAAGTGTAATCCACAGGCACGTTTTCGGAATGCTTTGCCCGCGAATGGTAAGCCGCGATCGTCCCCGCCAGTTTTACAAGCTCCGGGGTGAGCTCCTTGCACCGCAAAATGGTGTGGGCTCCGGGTGCGCCCTGCACATGGAAGAAATAATCGTTTTTGTTGGCCAATTCATGGGTCAGGTAATTGTTTTGGAGATTGTTTTTCCCGACCATGATCAGAGCCCCGTCCGCGGTTTCGTAAGTCGTGATTTGCGGTTTCTGCCTGTTTTTTCTGGTCTTTTGCTTTTCTTCCGGACGCAGTTCCTCAAGGATTTCGCGGATTTCAGAAATCCCTGCGCCTTGCAGCTGCAGGGCTAACGTTTCCCAGTAAAGCAATTCCGCTTCCGTCGCCTTGATTTGTTCTTCGAGAATGGCAACCGTTCTTTTCGCCTTTTTGTATTTTAAGAAAATCTCTTCCAGGTTTTCCGCGGGGGATAGTTCCGGATTGAGGGTAATCAGAAGTTTTTGGTTGCCTGCGTAAAAATCTTCGACTTCGATGGCGGCGGCCCCCTCGGGGACGAGATGGAGATTCGCGCCCAGGAGGTTGCCGATTTTCTCGAGCCCAAGTTTTTCCTGCGCTTCGCGGAATTCTTCCTTCTGTTTCCGCATCTTTTCCGCCGCTCGGTTGCCTTCCCTTTGGATTCGCTGCTCCAGTTTCCTCTGTTCGGAATTGAGGATGTCCTGTTCCCTTATTTCGAGGTAGTAGTGTTCAAGCAGGAGCGAAAGGGAAGGGAATGAGGTGGTCTCCCCGCCCAGATGCCGGAGGGGAAAGCAATAGAAATGGTCTTTATTAACGGTTTTGATCAGAACGGGTTCGGTTTTGGAATTGACGATGCCGACATCGTTTTGAAATCTGATTTCCGCATACAATATCTTGGAGACACCCTGGTATTGGTTGTATTCGAGCACCCGGTTGTTATTGTAGGGGTTGATGCGGCCGCGATCGTCGGGAAGCTCGTATTTTGCTTTCGGAACGATGATTCTTTTGTCGCTGAGGAAATAGGTTTTCTTCAAACAGTCAATGATCAGGCCCTCTTCGTCCAATAGAATCAGATTCCCGTTCCTGCCAAAGAGTTCGAGGACGAGTTTCATTTGTTTCGGAAACCCGAGCTCGTCGTGGGAAGCGAGCGTGATGAGCACGACCCTGTCGTTACCTGCCTGTTCCGCCGAGAGAATCCTGCTCCCTTCCAGATGCTTTTTCAGCTGAATGAACAGAGGAAAACTTTGCTTTCCCCGAACATAGGGAGCGTTCAGGAAACGGAAGTGGCAGCTGTCCGCATGGAAATCGAGGAGGAGTTCCTTTCTGTTTGCGAGGACGAAAACGAAGCTGTTCCTGTCCAGATTATGGATGCGGTTTATTCTTTGGCCGATCAAATCGGGCTTCACTTCTTCCAGGAGATGCCTGATGAATACACCGTCAAAACTCATGTCAATCACCGCGTACATTTTAACACAAACGGTTCCAAAAAACAAAAAAAACTTTAAGTTTATACGAGATTGTGTTATAATGAATGTTATCAGACGGTGATTATGGATGAAGCTGAATGACAGAGGATTATTGATAGTATTATCCGGTCCTTCCGGGGTGGGAAAAGGTACCGTGAGAAGCGCCCTTTTCCAAATGAAAGGGCATGATCTCGTATATTCGGTATCGATGACTACCAGGAAACCCCGTGAAAACGAAGTCCACGGCCGGGAATATTATTTTGTATCCAGGGAAAAATTTGAAGATTGCATCCGCGCGGGAAAAATGCTCGAGTATGCGGAGTTTGTCAACAATTATTACGGGACTCCCCTGGAGCCGGTGCAGGAACTTCTCAACGCCGGCAAAGAGGTTGTTTTGGAAATCGAAGTCCAGGGAGCGACCCAGGTCCGGGAAAAAATGAAGGATGCGGTTCTGATCTTCATCGCCCCGCCTTCAATGGATGCATTGTATGAAAGGCTCACCTCGAGGGGGACGGAACCGCCCGAAATAATCCGGCAACGGATTGAAAAGGCGAAGAGGGAAATCTGCCTTGCCTACATGTATGATTACATCGTCGTCAACGATACCGTGGAAAACGCGGCCGACAAAATCATGGCGATCATTCGCGCCGAACATGCCAGGGTGGAAAGGACGATCCATAAGTATAAAGAATTGCTGGAGGTAAATGATGAGTCAAAATAGAGACGGGATGCGTTATCCTTCCATCGACCAGTTGGTTTCGAAAGCCAAATCGAAATACAAGCTCGTGGTCGGAACCGCCAAAAGGGCGCGCGACATCAGCAAGGGCGCCAAAGTTTTGGTCGAAGATCCCAACAGCAAGAAAAACATCGGGATCGCATTGGAAGAGATTTACCATGACAAGATAATCGTAAGTGACAAAAACCAGGCCGACTAGGCCTTTTTTTTCTTGAATAGGAAATAACAGGCATATTGAAAAAAGCTGGAAAAATGACGAAAAAAGGAGTATAATCAAAGCAGAGATGTTTAGTATGACTTTTAGAATGTGGAGTCCCTTTCATGGGCTGGGGCGGGCAGGTTAGCTTGCTCGGCATGGAATTCAATCCCGTCTATCTCTTGGTGACGCTCCTCTTCGGCCTGGCGGTATATTTCTTTTTCGGCGTAATCGGGCATTTTTTTTCGCGTCTCCATGAGCAGAGAGCGGGACTGGAAAAATTTCATCGGACTTAAGACAAAGGGGGAACACCCCTTTTTATTTTTGAATTTTTTCAACATACATTACTTTTTTTTCCCGATGTTTTGTGTTATGATATATATAGAAATGAGGTAATAGGGATGTTTGCGAAAGTGGTTGTGGATGTTCCCAGCAGCAATACCGACGACACCTTCACATATTCCGTCCCGGAGCAGCTCGCGGCCTTCGTGCGCGTCGGTTCCCGGGTATATGTGGAATTCGGTTTTCAGAGGGTATTGGGATATGTGCTTGCCCTTGAAGAGGAAACCGATTTTTCCGGGAGCCTCAAACCGATATTGGACGTCATTGATTTTGAGGAGAGGCTCGCTCCGGAACAGATTGAGCTCGCGAAGAAAATCGCCGCGGATACAAAAACCTATCTCACGAGCGCGCTTGCGCTGATGTATCCTTCCTTTTTGAAAAGCAAGGTGAGGAAGTTCCTGCAGATTCTTGACGCCCCCGCGCTCGATCAGGAAGTCGCTTCCCTTTTCGGAAACCAAAAAAGAATCCCGCTGACGGGAGAGGTTTTAAAAAAATATGAGCTTGTAAAAAGGGAAATCGAGAAGGGGAATCTGGAAATTACAACCCAATTCTACCGCTACGGAAAAAACAAAACCGAGAAATATTACCGCTTAAAAAGAAACGATTACGGGCATCTCTCCCCGAAGAGATGCGATGTTTTGGATTTTGTGAAGGCGCGGGGGGAGGCAACGCTGGATGAGATATTGGAAAACACCGGCTCCAGCGATTATCTCGTCGGCCGCTTGGTGAAGGACGACTACCTGCTCTTTGATGAGCGCGTGCCCCTCTACACCCCTTTGGAAGAAATCCGTGCCATGCAGGCGGAATTCAATTTTGAGCAGCAGCAGCTCAAGGAGAAGTTTTCGAAACTCTCCGGGAAGCCATTTTTGCTGCACACGAACGACGAGGAATTCAAACTTGATTTTCTGCTCGCGCTGGCCGTGGAAACCGTTTCTCAGGGCAAGCAGGTCCTGATTGTCGCGCCCACTCTGCTCGTCCATGCCCGGATTTGGGAGCATTTCCGAAAAAACACGCGGGGATACCGGCTCTTTGCCTTCTCCTCGAAACTTTCCAACAGCGAATACTACCATAATTATGCCAATGTCAGAAACCAAAACGCCGACATCGTCATCGGCATGAAAAGCCATGTCTTCCTGCCCCTGAACAGGCTCGGCCTGATCGTGATGCTGGACGAGGAAGATCCGAATTACCATGTGGAGCAGACGCCCAAATACAGCGTTCTGGAAGTGTTGAAATTCCGCAGCGGTTGGCAGCAGGCCAAACTCTTGCTCACTTCCTCGGCGCTTAGGGTGGAAAGCTATTATAATTATTATTTCGCTCGTTATTTTTACCTGGAATATGTCATTCCCCGGGAAGTCAGGACGAGACTCGTGAACATGAGGAGAGAAGCGGGCGACCTGCTTTTGAGCGAAGCCCTGAGGCGCTCACTCAGGGAAAAGCTGGGGGCGGGGGAGGTTTCTTTGCTGATTTTAAACAATCTCAGCTACAGCACCGACGTGATCTGCGAGCATTGCGGCCATTTCCAAAAATGCCCGCTCTGCCGGGCAGGGCTCGTCTATCACAAGCAGAAGAACACCTACCGCTGCCCGAGCTGCAACCAAGAGCCTGCCCGGGTGGTTTGCGAAAACTGTGGGAAAAGCAAATTCAAGCATTTCGGCTTCGGTTTGGAGCGGCTCAAAGAAAGGCTCAGAGAACTGTTTCCGGCGGCGCGGATAACCCAGGTCGACAGCGAATCGATGCAGGAAAAGGATGCCTATGAGGATTTATTTTCCCGGTTGGAAGAAAACGAAATCGACATCGTCATCGGCACCAACCAGCTTGCGGGGCTCTACCACAGGAACATCAAACTCATCGGCATCATCAGTTTGGACAGCATCCTGAACAGGAACGATTACCGGAGCAGCGAGATTTTGTTTGGGCTCATCTCAAAAATCAGCCGCCATGAGGCAGAGGTCATTCTGCAGGGATACAATCTCAACCATCCGGCGATCCGTTTCGCTTTGGAAAATGATTTTGAATCCTTTTATGAATACGAAATCGAAAACAGAAAGAATTTCAATTATCCGCCCTTCGCGGAATTCAATAAACTGGAGATCAGCGGCGAGTACAGGGATGTTTATTATTATGCCAATTACTTCAAGAAAATCGGCGCCAGGCTCCTGAAAGGCGAATTTCTCGGCCCCGTTTATGACGGAAAGATCAAGGGCGTGCGCCTCCTGATCAAGCACCAGAATTTCGAAAGATTGTCGAAACTCTTGGACGAGGTGAACAAAAAATTCGCCCCGAAGAAGCTGCTGGTCAATTTTGAAAGATACCCGAATTAGGAGCGTGTAGATGAGGATAATTTTCATGGGAACCCCGGATTTTGCGGTTCCGATTTTGGACAGGATTCTGAGCCGCCACGAGGTGGTTCTTGTCGTGACTCAACCTGACAGCTATTCCAAACGGAAAAGGAAATACCTTCCTTCCCCGGTCAAGGAATATGCTTTGGAAAAAGGGCTTCGCCTTTTCCAGCCCGACAGCATCAGAAAGGAAAAGGATCCGATATTGGAAATCCCCTGCGATTTGATCGTGACCGCGGCCTACGGGCAGTTCGTGCCGAAGGTCCTGCTCGTTCATCCCCGCCTGCAAGCGATCAATGTCCACGGTTCCCTGCTCCCCAAGTACCGGGGCGGGGCGCCGATTCAAAGAGCGCTGATCGAAGGGGAGACGAAAACCGGCATATCCATCATCTACATGACTCCGAAAATGGATGCCGGGGATATCCTCATGCAAAGAGAAATTCCGATCGAAGATGGGGATGATGCCGACAGTCTCTTCAAAAAGCTGAGCCTTCTCGGGGCGGAGATGATTCTGGAGGCCATCGACGGCCTGGAAGCGGGGACGATTGTGCCCGTCAGGCAGGATGAAAATGAGGTCACCTTCGCCTATAATCTCACCAAGGAGGACGAAATCCTTGATTTCCGGAAAACCGCCCGTGAAATCCGGAACCGGATCAGGGGGCTTTCCTCCAATCCCGGCGCCCATTTCTTCCTGGACGGCGTCCAGGTCAAGGTATATGCGGGCCGGGTTGCATCCTACATGGCGGAAGCGGAACCGGGGAGGATTGTGAAGGTTGGGAAGGATTTTTTTGGAATCAGCTGTGGCGGAAACACCGTCATTGAGATTACGGAAATCCAGATTCCTTCCAAGAAGAGAATGAGCGTGCGGGATTTCCTGAACGGCAGCGGAAGAGAGATGATTTTAATTGGCAAGGAGATAGATCAATGAAACCAAGGGTTTATTATTCGCGACAGGAGATGTTTAAACTGAACCGCGACCGGCTTTTGGAGCGCGGGGTTACGATTGAGGATATTGCGGAAATCGCTTTTATGCAACAAGCCCGCTATAACAAAAACATTTCGATGCGCGTCTGCATCGAGAGCGTTGAGAAAATTCTTTCTTACAGGGACATTTTCCATCTTGTGCAACTGAGCATTGAGATTGACAGGCTTGCGGAAGAGGGCGGATTCAGGAGTCCGATCCAGGAGATTATCCGCGCCGATTTGGGCATGTTCGGCATCGACGAAGTCTTCGGTTTGACCATCGCCCAACTCTACGGCACGATCGGCCAGACCAATTTCGGCGACATCGATGTGAACAAACCCGGGATCGTCAAAAGGCTCAACGAAGATGGGAAGAAGGGGGATTGCTGCCACACTTTCTTGGACGATGTCGTGGGCGCGATCGCGGCCGCAGCTTCGACGCGCGTCGCGCAGATCATCAGCGAAGAGGAAGCGCGGAAGGATCCTCATTTTGAACCGATGCAATTACCATTGGAATGGAAGGAGGAGAATTGATGCAAAAGAAATTGCAGTCGGGTTTGCTTTTGGGACCCGACGGCAATCTGCTTGAAGCGGGATATGCCACGGAACTGGTGAAAGATTACAATCCGGAGAATGTCCGGACCAGCAAAATGCGCCTCAAGGAATGGGATTATTACTACATCGGAAACAACGATTACGGCCTCGCGCTGACCATCGCCGACAATTATTACCATGGTTTGGGGAGCATCTCTTTCCTTGACTTTGCAAACAAAGATTATGTCACGAAGAGCGTCCTCACCATCATGCCCAAGGGGCGGACGAATCTGCCCAGGACTTCCAAAATCGGCGACGTGCATTTTCGGAAAAAGAATCTGCGCCTGGAATTTTTGAATGACGGGAAAACGCGCCGCCTGATCGGCAACATGAAGGATTTCCGAAAGGGAGAAGACATCAAAATCGATGTCATTCTTTCCGACGAGCCCCAGGATTCGATGGTCATCGCCACCCCCTTTAAAAAACCCAAGCATTTTTATTACAACCAAAAAATCAATTGCCTGCGGGCGGAAGGGAGTTTCAAAATCGGCGACCGGGAATATGTCTTTGCGCCTGACTCATCCTTCGGCGTCCTCGATTGGGGCAGGGGCGTGTGGACCTATAAAAACACCTGGTACTGGTCCTCGCTTTCTTCCGTCTTGGAAGGCGTGAGAATCGGATTCAATTTCGGTTACGGATTCGGGGACACCTCCGCCGCGAGCGAGAACATGGTTTTTTATGACGGGAAGCATTACAAGCTTGACGATGTCAGGTTTGAAATTCCCCGCGACAGCAGGGGCCGCTACGACTACCTGAAAACCTGGAAGATTCTGTCGGGGGACGGGCGCGTCAACCTTGATTTCGAACCGGTTTTTGACCGCTATGACAACATCAATGCTTTGATCATCGCTTCCGAGCAGCATCAGGTTTTCGGAAAATTTTCCGGTACCCTGCCCTTCGAAGACAGGCTGCTTGAAATCAACGGCCTTGTGGGCTTTGCGGAGAGGGTTTCCAACCGCTGGTGAGATCATGAAAAAACCGGGGCAATTGCCCCGGTTTTTTGTTTGGGTATTTTACTTTGAATCGTCCTTCTTCTCATCGGAAAAGATGAAATATTCATCGGTAAAGGAATCGGCAGGAAAGACGATTTCCCTTCTCGCATTCTCAAATTTTACATAATAATTATTATTCCCGATAATTCTAATGATTTCACCCTTACCGTATTTCTTATGTTTTACGATTTTTCCCACCTTTAGCATTCGCATTCCTCCAATCCTTTGTCATTTAAACAGTTATATTATATCAAATCCGCATCCTTTTTTCAAGTTCTTCAGTTTTCGAAAATTTCTGAAAAAACATAGTTGTTTATTCTTTACATAAATTACAGTTTTTGGTAAAATTTATCTGATTTTGTATAAATACGGAAGGTTGGGGAGAGGAAATGAAGCATGACTTTAACCAGAAAAACGGCATGGAAATGGCATATCCTCACGCCGAAAAATCTGTCTGCAGCAAGCTGTTCAAGTCGCTGCTCAGAACTCCGAGTTTACAGGAAAAAATTCTGGTGGACAAGGTTGATTTATTGGAACTTCTCGACAATCTGGAAAAGCTGAGGCTTTTGCATAGCATCAGCATCGAACTTCTTCGCGAGGATGAGGTTCAGTCCCTGTATGAGAAATTTATGGATGCGGCGCTGGCGATCATGAATGCCGATTTTGCGACCATGCAATTGTTGGTGACAACCGCTGACGGAGAGAAATTGCGTCTGCTTGCAAGCCGTGGGTTTGACCAGGAAACAATCAAAAACTGGGAATGGGTCGACGGAAGTTCGGGGCGCACGAGCTGCGCCGAAGCCCTGCTTACCGGGAAGAGAGTCCTCATTTCCGATGTGGAAAAACACGGACCCTTGCGTGGAACCGCGGAGTTGGAGAATTACCGGCGGGCAGGGAGCCGTGCTTCTTTGTCGACACCCCTATATTCCCGCAGCGGAAAAATGCTTGGAATGATATCGACGCATTGGAAGAGCCCCTACCGGCCCAGCGAAAACCAATACGGCATGTTTGACGTGATAGCGCGGGAAGCCGCCGACTTGATTGAACGGAAATTGACCGAAGAAAAATTGGTTATAAAAAAACAGAAGCTTGAAAAGAAATGCGAACAGCTCGCGCACTTAAAGCAGGTCGCGGCCGAGGCGCTCAAAGCGAAATCTGAGTTTCTCGCCAACATGAGCCATGAAATCAAAACTCCACTCAATGGAATCATCGGCATGGTTGACTTGCTCATGATGTCCGATCTGAACGCTTCCCAAAAGAAGATGGTCACTGCGATCAAACATTCCTCGCTCCGTTTGTTGGAACTCATCAGGAATCTCCTCGAGCTTTCTGAGATCGATGAACTTGAGTTGAAACAGGAAACTTTGGATTTTTGGGCTTTCCTCGATGAGAAACAGGCTTTGTATGCGGAACTTGCAAAGAAAAAAGGATTGGAGTTTCGGTTTGAAAGGGACGTGCCGCGGCGGATAGTCGCGGACAAACTGCGCCTTGGCCAGATATTGGACAATTTGGTCGGAAATGCCCTGAAGTTTACGGAAAAAGGTTGGATTGAACTTACGGCAAGGAAACTGAAAAGCGAAGGAAACAGAGCCGAAATTCTGATTGCGGTGACTGACACCGGCATCGGCATCAGGGAAGAGGAATTTCCGAAAATTTTTGATTATTTTACGCAGGCTGATGACACTGCCTCGAAAAAATACCAGGGAGCCGGCCTGGGCCTGCCGATTGCGAAGAATCTGGCCAAACACATGGGCGGGGATGTGTTTGTTGAAAGCGAGAGCGGGAAGGGGAGCACCTTCCGTTTCGTGTTTGTTGCGGAAGAGGAAAGCGGGGTGCCGAGGATTTTGCTTGTTGAAGACGACCGCGTCAACCAGAACGTCATCGCTTTGTTCTGCGAGCATCTGGGTTGGGATATCGAAATCGCTGGTGACGGGATATCCGCACTGGAAATCTTGAAAGAAAAAGAAAAGGACATCGTTCTGCTAGACATACAGCTGCCGGGAATGAACGGTTTTGAAGTCGCGAAAAGCATCAGGAAAAAACTCGGGAATGAGGTTCCGATCATCGCCGCCACCGCCTATGCCGATGCCGATACGGAAAAAAAATGCTATGCTGCGGGGATGGATGAATTTCTAACCAAACCCCTCGACTTGAGTGTCTTGAAAGACTCCGTCCTCCGTTGGTTTTCTTCGGGACGCAACGCGGAGACAAAATTTAATTGAAATGCAAACCCCTATCGGGGTTTCAGAGCGTTGACAAAGTCAACGCTCATTTAATTTTAATATAGACATATTTAAAAAGTGGGAGAAAAGGATTTATATTATCTATTTATTATATCATTTTGTTATAAAATAACTAATATTTTATACTGTAGTGGAAAAAAAATAAAACTACTCTTTTAGGATTTCCTAAAAAAGTAGTTTGTCAACAGGCTGAAACCCCTATCGGGGTTTTTCTTTTTGCCTACACAAAACGGATTTTGCCTAATAATATAATACTGTATCATTGATTAAGGAGGTCAAAGAGTGGTACTAGAATTAAAAGACGTTTCGATGAAATTCTGCACTAAGGAAGGCAATCTCGAAGTTCTTGACAAGATAAATTTCTCAATCCGCGAAGGAGAAATCGTCGCTTTGGTCGGGCCTTCGGGCAGCGGAAAGACTACCGCCCTGAACATCATCGCCGGGTTGTTGAAACCCACCGGCGGGGAAGTTAAGGCCAGGGGTGACATCGGCTACATGTTCCAAAGAGACAATCTCCTGGAGTGGCGGACGATTTACAAAAACGTCATTTTGGGTTTGGAAATCCAAAAAAAACTGACCCCCGAAAACATCGAAAAAGTTAAAAGGATGCTTAAGACCTACGGACTCTGGGAATTCAGAAACTGCCATCCTTCCGAACTCTCCGGGGGAATGAGGCAGCGCGTGGCCTTGATCAGGACGCTCGCCACGGGACCGGAACTATTGCTTTTGGATGAGCCCTTTGCTTCCTTGGATTATCAGACGAAATTATTGGTGAGCGAAGATATATATAAAATCATCAAGAAGGAAAAGAAATCTACCATCATCGTCACGCATGATTTGAGCGAAGCAATCAGCATGTCCGACAGGATCATCATTCTCACCGACAGGCCGGCCAGGGTCATGAACATCTATGAGATCGAACTCACTTTGGACGAAGAAAGAACGCCGCTCACCGCGAGGAAATCTCCTGATTTCCGAATATATTTTGAAAAACTGTGGAGGGATCTGAATGAAAAAATGCCTAAGCAAGGAATATAGATTCGAAAAATTGAAACTCATCCTGTCTCAGATCTCACTGCTGATTTTTTTCCTCGGTCTTTGGGAAATCGGGGCAAGAATCGGGCTTCTTGACGAATTCTTCTTTTCCAAACCTTCCTCGGTCGCGGTTCTTTTCTGGAAATACCTGAGGACCTACGAAATCTTCAAGCACATATCCATTTCCCTCTTGGAGACGATTCTTGGCATCACGATCGGGAGCGCCGCGGGGATTTTGATCGCGACCATCCTTTGGGCCAGCGAAAGGCTTTCCAAATTGCTCGAACCGTTTCTGATAATTCTGAACGCGCTTCCGAAAACCGCGCTCGCACCGATAATGATTATCTGGGCAGGCACCGGGGTCAGGGGCATCGTGCTCGTGGCAATTTCAATTTTAATCATTGTCACAATCATTTCCACCTACAATTATTTCATTAACATCGAACCGGAAAAGATTCTGATGATGAAGAGTTTCCGCGCCAACAAATTCCAGATTTATACAAAACTCATCTTCCCGAGCAATCTTGTGAACATCATCAGCGTTGTAAAAATCAACATCGGTTTGGCTTGGGTGGGCGTCATTGTCGGGGAATTCCTGGTGTCCAGGGCAGGAATCGGCTATCTGATCATGTACGGGGGCCAGGTCTTCCGTTTGGATTTGGTCATGATGGGCGTTGTCATTTTAAGTTTGCTTGCATATATTATGTATGAGATTGTGAATCTGATTGAAAAAATCTTATTGAAAAAGCGAGGGAAAGGAATTTGAATTTTTTTAGGAAATTGCTGATTTTTGTTGTTTTGGTGATCGCGGCGCTGGCCGTCGGCTGCCGAAAATCCGACAAAACCAAGGTTAAGTTGGCGGAGGTCACGCACTCAGTTTTTTATGCTCCCCAGTATGTGGCGATGAAATTGGGCTATTTTGAAGAAGAGGGATTGGAAATCGATCTGATCCTCACGCCCGGGGCAGACAAAGTCATGGCCGCCCTTTTAAGCAAGGATGTCCACATCGGACTCTGCGGTCCGGAAGCGGCGGTCTATGTCTACAACCGCGATCATAAGGATTTCCCGGTGTCTTTCGCGCAACTAACGCAGAGGGACGGAAGTTTCTTGGTGGCGCGTGAACCGATAGAAAACTGGGATTGGTCAATGCTTAAAGGCAAATCCATCCTCGGTGGCAGAAAGGGCGGCATGCCGGAAATGACCCTGGAATATGTGCTGAAAAGCAAGGGCTTGGAAGTCGGCCGCGACGACCCCACGAAGGAAGTGTTGGTCAGAACGGACATTGAATTCGCGGCGATGGCCGGAGCTTTCGAGGCAGGCCAGGGAGACTACACGACGCTCTTCGAACCGACCGCGACCGCGATGGAGAAGCAGGGCAAGGGCTATGTCGTCGCTTCGATCGGAGCGGAATCGGGGGATCTGCCCTACACTTGCTATCATGCCGCAAAGTCCTACATCGAGAAGAATCCGGACATTATTCAAAAATTCGTTAACGCAATTTACAAAGGCCAACAATGGGTTAAGGAGCACAGCGCCAGGGAGATTGCGGAAACGATTGCTTCGTATTTTCCGGAACTTTCTTTGGATGATCTCACGGCAGTCACCCAAAGACACAAGGACATCGACGCTTGGCAGGAAAACCCGTATTTCGGGAAAGACGGGTATGAGCGGATGCTTGACATCATCGAAATGGCCGGAGAACTCACCGACAGGCCTCCCTATGAGGAGTTGATTGACACAAAATTCACGGCAAAATTCGTTAATTAAAGAATGGTTTTTCAATCATTCTTTTTTTACCGGAGGTTACGCATACTACAATATCTGCGCCCCAGTAGGGGCATTTTTTAGAAGAAATTTTTTTCAAAATTTTATCCTGACGTCATTTCCCGGAAATACTTGAGAAAAAAATTGACATTTCTCTATGTTTTTTTATGAAAATATGATAAAATATCTTTAGATGAAGCAAATGCGAAAAATTGCGAGTTTTGAAGTTGATCACAAATCCTTGCTTCCTGGCATCTATGTTTCAAGAAAAGATTCGCTCGGGGCGGAGACCGTGACCACCTTCGATCTTAGGTTCACGAGGCCCAATCATGAACCGGTGTTGGAAAATGCCGGCATTCATACCATTGAACACTTGGGCGCGGTATATTTAAGGAATCATCCCGAATGGGGGAAGCGGATCATTTATTTTGGGCCGATGGGGTGCAGGACCGGATTTTACCTCGTGCTTGGGGGTGATTTCCGCTCGGAAGACATCGTGGAACTCATTCAAGGGATGATTGAATCCATCTCCTCACATGAAGGTGAAATTCCCGGCGCCACGGCTGCGGAATGCGGGAACTTCATGGAACATGATTTGTTCCAAGCCAAAGCCTACGCCGAAAAATTTAAAAAAGAAGTTCTCGATGTTCAAAATCCTGAGCAGTTCTATTACCGGTAATAGAATACCAATTTTTAGTGCTGAAAAAAACGGTTGTTCATTTGTTTTATTGGGTGAGGGGTTGTCTGAAACAAAACACATTGTCAAACACTGACAATTTCAGAGCGTTGACAAAGTCAACGCTCATTTAATTTTAATATAGACATATTTAAAAAGTGG
>LFRM01048621.1_pt1 | contig 21108 bp, 16 predicted proteins | sample 618341 | NCBI WGS metagenome assembly LFRM01 (sample SAMN03654438, study PRJNA283298) | anaerobic digester metagenome | isolation source: pool of bioreactors CSTR01a, CSTR02a, and CSTR03a thermophilic anaerobic... | place: Denmark: Kgs. Lyngby | collected 2014-05-21 | reverse complement strand
GATGGTGTTGATGTTAGAAGATACTATCATTGGTCACTTTTAGACAACTTAGAATGGAATGATGGCTATTCGCCAAGGTTTGGTTTAATAGAAGTAAATTATGATACCTTAGAGCGAACAATTAGAAATAGTGGACGCTTTTATGGAGAAATTTGTAAAAGTAAAGAAGTGACAAAAGCTATGATAGAAAAATACTTGTAGCAAGGAGACTTTTATGAATAAAATTTCAAGTAGAAACAAATGGACATACAGTATTGGATGTATTGGGCGCGACATGATGTTTATTTTAGTTGCGATGTTTATTTTGCCATATATTCAATATACGATGAATTTAACAATTGCACAATTTACGACAATTTCGACAATTATGATTTTTTCTCGAATTTGGGATGCCGTCAATGATCCAATTATGGGAATGATTATTGAAAATTCCAGATTTAAAAGCGGTAAGTTTAGGCCTTGGATCTTAATTGGTGGAGTCATTAACTTTGCAGTTACAATTTTACTCTTTTCACTTCGTCCAAGTGGTTGGCTTTTTGTATTGTTTTTTGGAATAGCCTATATTGCCTGGGGGATGAGCTTTACGATTAATGATATATCCTACTGGTCACTTTTGCCAACTTTATCAGTCAATAATGAGGAAAGAAATGAGCTTACCAATTTAGTATTAATATTTGCGAGTATTGGTCAATTTCTTGCAGGTGGACTTATTCCGGTTTTAGTTACAGGTAATGCCGTGTGGATGTATAAGGTAATAGGCATTACGATTTCCTTTATATTCTTAATTTTCACCTTTTTGACATACTTTGGTGTCCAAGAACAAAAAGTAGAAGCGAGTAGCGATGAAAAAGTAAATTTAAGGAAAATGTACAATATATTGTTTAAAAATGATCAATTAATCATTGTTGCAATTGCCTTACTTTTGTATACATTGTCTATTGAACTGTTTATGGCTTTTGGAATTAACTTTTTTTATTTTGAATTTGGTTATGGTGGTATTCAATTGACAATTTTTACAGTCTTTTTTGCCCTAGGAACACTATCTGCCCTAGGTTTTTTTCCACTTCTAACAAAACACTTTAAAAGAATGAAGATTATGCAAGTTGGTAGTGGCATTGCAATTGTTGGCTACTTAATATTTTTATCCTTAGGATACATAATTCCAATGAATGAAGTCATTCTTTATGCGAGTGCCTTTTTGATCTTTTTTGGACTTAATTTATTTTATGTAGTCTTAGTTGTAATGACGGCCAATGTTATAGAATACAATGAAGTTAAAACGGGTAATCGTAATGAAAGTATTATATTTTCAATTAGACCCTTTATGACTAAACTTGGGGCAGCTCTTCAACAAGTTGTTGTTACCATAGTTTTAATTACTTCAGGTGTTTATGTGTATTCTCAAAAGATCGCTGACTTGGAAATTCAAAAATCGCTAGGAGCTGTAGGGGACATAAGTAGTCAAGCCAATCTGATTTTAGCAAGTGCAACGCCAAAGATGCTCTTTATGCTAAGAATAGGTATGGGTTTAATTCCAATGATTAGTCTAATAATTGCTTATGTATTAATCAAAAAGAAGTATACAATTACTGAAGAAAAATACGATGAAATGTTGCTAATTTTAAAAGAGCGCAATGTCTAGAGGGGATAAATTTAAATGTTGAAAAAAACTGATATTAATTTTGATTGGAAGTATATTGCAAATTTCAAAGAAGATTATATTTCAAAAGATTTTGATGATAAATTTTTTGAAAATGTTTCAATACCGCACAATAATATTGAACTTCCATACAATAACTTTGATGAAACATCGTATCAATTTGAATCTTGTTATCGTAAAAAATTATGGATTGATGATTTTGGTGATGATGAGTTAGTGTACATAAAATTTAATGCAGTTATGGCCTATGCAAAAGTTTACTTAAATGGCCACTACATTGGAGATCATAAGGGTGGATATACACCATTTAAATTAGATTTGAGTAAATATGCAAAAGCTAATGAATATAATACCCTGGTTGTCTTTGTAGATTCACATGAAAGAAATGATATTCCACCTTTTGGCTTTGTTATTGATTATTTGACCTATGGCGGAATATATCGCGAAGTATCCTTGGAATATAAAAACATTACCCACCTTGAGCATATAGCAATTAAACCAAGTGATGTCCTTACAAACAATCCCAAACTAAATATTGATTTATACATTTTAAACTACAGTGGAGCAAGCAAAAGTTTGCGATTAAAATTTAGCTTAGAAAAAGATGGTGTTAGTATTTATGATTTTTCTAAAGATGTTGAAGTAAGTAGGGAAGTAAATACAGTTGTCAATTTTGCTGAAACTGTTTTAAACATTGAGTTGTGGAGTTTAGAAAATCCAAATTTATATGATTTGAAAGTTAAGGTATATGAAAATAATAATTTAACTGGTAACCATGATGTTCGCTTTGGTTTTAGAGATATAAAATTTAGTGAAACTGGTTTTTTCTTAAATGGAAAAAAAATTAAACTTTCTGGACTTAACCGTCACCAGTCTTATCCCTATGTAGGCTATGCAATGCCAAAGAGTGCCCAATATAAAGATGCAGATATCTTAAAGTATGATCTTGGTGTTAATATTGTAAGATTGTCACACTATCCTCAAAGTGATCATTTTTTGGACAGATGTGATGAAATTGGCTTGTTGGTATTTAATGAAATTCCAGGTTGGCAACACATTGGTGATAAACAATGGCAAGATGTTTCAATAAAAAATGTTGAAGAAATGGTTTTAAAAGATATAAATCATGTAAGTGTAATAATTTGGGGTGTACGTATTAATGAGTCAAAAGATAATGATGAATTTTATAAAAAGACAAATGCTATGGCTAAAAAGTTAGATAAAACCAGACCAACTGGCGGAGTCAGAAATATTGCCGCTAGCAATATCTTGGAAGATGTCTACACTTATAATGATTTTATACATACTGGACAAAATAAAGGGTTAGAGAAAAAGCGAAAGATTACAAAGTCCAATGCACCATATTTAGTAACTGAATACAATGGTCACATGTTTCCAACTAAAAAATTTGATAATGAATCGCGCAGAATCCAACATGCCCTAAGGCATTTAAATGTAATTGAGGCTATGCAAAAAGATGATGACATCCTAGGAGCTATAGGTTGGTGCATGTTTGATTACAATACTCACAAAGACTTTGGCAGTGGTGACAAGATTTGCTACCACGGTGTAATGGACATGTATCGTATTCCAAAATATGCAGCCTATAGCTATCAATCACAACAAAGTTTAAAACCAATGATGCATGTTGCAAGCTCACTTAACATTGGTGAATATAATGCTTCACTACTTGAAGATATTCATGTTTTTACAAACTGTGATTATGTTAAATTGTATAAAAACGAACAATATATAAATACCTTTTATCCTGATGTAAAAAAGTATCCAAATTTAAACCACCCTCCAATTATAATTGATGACTTAATTGGTGATATGATTGCTGAAAATGAAATATTTAATGATCAAGATGCAAAAACTATTAAACAGTTACTAATTAAAGTAAACAAGAGTGGTCTTAATTTAAATCTTGTTGATACTTTAAAAATGGGAAGATTGTTTTTAAAGTATAAACTGTCAATGGGCGATGCTGAGGCTTTATACACTAAGTATTTTGGGGGTTGGGGTGAAAAGGCTACAAATTTCTACTTTGAAGGTTACATCAATGACAAATGTGTAGCTAAAGTAAACAAAAGCCAAGTTTTAAAACCAAAGTTACAAGTAGAAATTGACAAAAAAGAGTTAGTTGAAGATTGTACTTATGATGTTGTTAGAGTTGTAGTTAAGTTGATTGATGAAAATAAAAATGATATTGTTTATGCTAATGATGTAATTAGGTTAGAAAGTAGTGGCCCAATTGAAATTATAGGTCCACATAATAAGGCGCTAATTGGTGGTTCAGTTGGTTTTTGGATTAAAACAATAGGTGAGTCAGGACTTGGCCAAATTAAAATTTACTCTGATCGCTATGAAGAGTTAAAAGTTAATGTTAATGTTTTAAAGTTATAATAAACTATATTAAAAATCTATAAGTATCAAATAGAAAAATAATAAAAAAGCCTTCGAAAGGAAGGCTTTTAATTTTGTGAATGCTTTTATTGTTTTTTAATTAATCAATAAAGGCTTGAATCTTGTTTATGATGCCACTAAATATTTCATTTGGCAAAAAGACTCTAGTGTCCTCATTGACTTTGTAGCGCGTTACTATTGCAGTTTCAATAACATTAGGTGTTGCCACAACAGTTAAGTTCAAATTGCTTGCCCAATCCAGAAAATTTCGATAGGTTCCAGTTGGCAAAGTTGTTTGATTATTGCCAGCTAATTTATAATAGCTCACAGTAATATTCATTTGCTTTAATGATTGTAATTCAAAGTCTCGATTAACAATGGACATTCCTTGTGATCTAACACTTGCGACCTGTCCTACTAAGGCTGGATTCATAGTGGCTTGCTCACCGTTTTCTGTCCATTTACTAGCATCTAAGCCATGTTCACTTATAAATGCTTGAATTTGTGCTCTTGTTGTAAATTGCGGTATGGTAATACTTTCATTTAAATTTGGATTATCCAAAATCTTACATGTCTCATTACCATTTTGCTGACTATTACCATAGTAGCCACAAATTTTTATTGTTTTATCATTTGGTATTTCAAAGTTTTGACTAAACTTATTTTCTTCAGATTCAATTTCTTCAAATTTTTCACCATCTACATAAATAGTAGCTTTATATTGAACTGGACCAAAAATCCATGAAGGATGAAATAGTCTCGTTCCTGTTGCCTTGACTCTACCTAATGAAATATCATAGGTTGCAGATTTGATTTCTCCATCATCTGGATACTCACTCCAAGAAAGAGTGACTTTTTTATTGTTGCTATCAGCAATAATATCAGCGTTAAACTCTTCTACTTTTTCAATGTCTAATCCTGACTTATCAATATCTACTAATTTTAAATATTTCTTATTAATTTCACCAGTAACAATATATTCACTATCCATGCCATCAATTGGGTTGGCATATGGAAATGTGCTTAAGACATGGTTGAAGCTTGCAACTCCAGCTGGTCTTGTAACATTACCTGGATTGTCTTTACCTTTGTGCATAGTATTTAATAATCTAACATTCATTTTACCAAGTGGATTCATTCCATATTTGTAATTGTTCCACCAAGTGCCTTTATTGGCTTCCGCTTTGTCCCAGCCCATCCAAACAACACTAGTGTAGGCCTTTGATGAGGCCATCATCCACTGGTCTTTACCTGCACCTGCAGGTATACCTAAGTGTAAAGCTGTATCTGCATAATCAGTTGTTCCTGTTTTGGCATAAACTTTATAAGGACGCCCACCTAAAACTTCCATACGGTTTACAATACCGGCGCTAACATTATTTGCTTCTAATACAGAAACTAAATAAGCTGTTTCTTCAGAAATAACTCTTGTTTTAGGGTAATCAAATTCATCTTTAATAATTTCATTGTCAGCTGTTTCCACATATCTAACAGTGTGTGGTTTTGTATAATAGCCACCATTCATCATAACTGCTTGAGCTCCAAAAAGTTCAGCTGGTGAGATTAAAAATGTTGAGCCACCAATAGCATATTGAGTGTTGTAGTTATCACGATTTACCTTTGTAAAACCTAAACTATCATGTAGATAATCGGCAACAGCATAACGACTTATTTCTTGTTCAACCTGTTGTAGAGTTGAATAAGCTGGAGTGTTAATAGATCTTGCAACTGCATCTTTAATTAACATTTCACCTTGGTAAACACCATTAAAGTTACTTAAGATAACATCGGTTCCAGCATATTGGATTGGTCTATCTTCAACTGTGTGTGATGTTGACCAGCCTAAGTGTTCAAAAGCTAGAGCATAAGATATGAGTGGTTTTGTAACTGAGCCTGGCTGTTGAAACATTCTGGTTGCTCTATTTCTACCTTTAACAACTTGACTATCACGGCCAGCTCCAAGTCCTAGTAGGGCTCCTGTTTCATTGTCACCAATAGCAATGGCAGATTGCATGTTGTCATCTGGATACACATATCCTTCACCTTTTTGAATAGCTGATATATCTTCTTGGATTTTTGGATCCATATGGGTGTGAATAATTAGTGGTGTTGCAACAATGTCAATGCCTAATCTTGAATCAACTTCATCAATAACTGCATTTACATAATCCAAATAAGGATTGTCAGAAGTTGTTAGTTCAGCACTAGCTTCATCTGTCAGCTGATTTTCAATCTTTACTGCATTAGCAAGTGCTGCTTCTTCTTTGTCAATATAGCCATGATAAACCATTAAGTCTAAAACTTGTTTACGGCGTGTATAGGCATTTTTTAAATTTTCAATTGGACTAAAAGCGTTTGGACGATTAACAACTCCGGCTAATAGTGCACTTTCACTAATTGATAATTCTGAGGCTGTTTTGTTGAAGTAGTATTGAGCTGCACCTTCAACACCACGTGAGTTACCAGCGCCATAGTTTATTTTATTTACGTAATATTCAAAGATTTGATCTTTTGAGATTTTGTTTTCTAAATCTAAGGCTAGATTGATTTCTTGAGCCTTACGTTTAAGCTGTTTGTCTGAAGTTAAGTGTGATGTTTTAATTAGCTGCATCGTAATTGTTGATCCACCTTGGGCAAAACTGCCTGCTTTAATATTTTCAAGTAGTGCTTTTGTAAATCTAGGCACGTCAAAGCCTTGATGTTTAAAAAACCTTGAGTCTTCAATTGAGACAAAGGCATCAATAACGTTTTGTGACATTTCTTTATATTCAACATCTTGATAAGTTGCACCACTTTCAGTGTACATGCCTAAATCAAAGAATTGTTCTCCATCTTTGTCTAAAAGAATTGATGATGTTTCATTTGCTAAAACTGCCATATTCAATTCTGGTGTTCCAGATGAAAGTCCAGCCCATATTACGCCAGCACCAACAAAACCAGCTAGCATAAATAAAAGCATTGTTAAAAGAAATATATTAAATTTTCCTAAGCCAGATAGTTTTTTAGCTTTTTTATTGTTTTTGGCCATATTATCACTGCCTCCATTACTTCCGTTTTGAGTTTGTAACACTTTATTAATTTCCTCTTCAGCGGCTTTAATGTTGTTTAAGCCTTCATCAATTAAATCAGCTTCACTAAAGTTTATTGTGTCTTCAACGTTTGGTGTTTGTTTATTCATAAAAGGAATATCTAAATTATCAAACATATCTTCAATGTTTTGCTCTCTATCATTAATGCTAGAAAAGATTTTAGTCTCATCTAAGTTATTTTTTTGCTCTTTCATATAATCACTCTCTTTCAAAGTATAATTGATCGATTATTTTGATGTAATCAACTGGTGGTGTTAGAGAAAATGGAATTAATTGGGCATTTTCTTTAAACCACTTGTAAGGAAGGCTGCGTCTTGTTTTGTAATATAAAGGAATTAGCTTTTTTGCACAAACATAATATGTTTCATTAAAAGCAATAAACCTAATTAAAACAAAGGCGATGCCATCTTGAATAATAACTTTTTTTAAATGTTGTATTTGGTGGTCATGAATTGATGAAAAAGGAAACGAAGTCTTTGAGTTTGTTTGTTTAGCTTCAAAGTCAAGTGCTCGACCTTTATAAACACCATTGTAGTCTGTTGTACTAGGGGTTACATAATACGCTCTAGTAATTTCGGCTTTATTTCTTGTTGGATATTTAACATCAACAATTTGAATTGGCACCGGTTTTTTATGGACCACAGCAATATCTAAGTCTAAGTAGTAAGCATTTGTAATGTTTATGTCATCTTCTAAAGCAACACCACGTCTTGATGTAGTCTGTTGATTTGACTGATTATTAAATGTTGTTTTACTACCATTTGGATATTTTATCATTTTCTCACCAACCATATTATAACTAAAATTAGAAAATATTGCTATAAATAAGAAACACAAGTCATCAATTCTATTTGCTTGTTGATCTTAAATGTGAATAAGTGTGACAATTATATTGAAAACATTAAAAATATAATGGTTAATTGTCGTTATTTTAAAGGGTCTACCATTTATTAATCTTGTATATTCTGTTATAATGGTTATAGATTTGAGGTTATTAGATTAAAGAGAGTTTTGGAGGACTGATTTTGTGGAAGATTTGCTGAGATTAAGTGCTGAAAAAATATACAATAAAGAATTTTCAATTGAATTTAAGGGTTACTCCCCAAAGGAGATTGACAGTTTTTTAGACGTTGTCATTAAAGATTATCAAATTATGGATAAGATTAGTGAAGAGTTATTTGAAGAAAACAGACGTCTAAAATATGAAGTAGCAACACTAAAAGCAGAAATCATTGAACTAAAAGCATCGCTTAAAGTCAGTGATGAAACCAAGGGTGTTAGTAATATCGATTTACTAAGACGTTTGTCCAGACTCGAGGAAATAATTTTAAATAAAGAATGACATTCGGACAATCGCTGGGAAACTAGAGGAAAGTCCATGCTCGCACACTCTGAGATGGGTGTAGTGTTTATGTAAGACGAAAAAATAAGTCTTAGCAGTGCAAACTGACGGCGGAAGAATCCTAAAGCTTAGGCTATGGAGTATTCTATAAAAGTGCCATAGAGACGAGCCTTGAAGGAAACTTTAAGGGTGGAACGGGGTAAACCCCATAAGCGAGAAACCCAAATATTGGTAGGGGAATTTAACATGGCGAATTCAAGCTAATGTTGAAACACAATTTTATTGTGTAGAGAAATGATTGTCACCGCAAGGTACAGAACATGGCTTACAGAATGTCATTACTTATTTATTTATTAATTATTGGTTTGGAGGCAACATGAAAGAAATCGGTAAATTTTTAAAAGAAAATAGGCAAAAATTAGATTTAAGTATTTCGGATATTTCAGAGATAACGAAGATGAACGTAAATATTATAAAACACATCGAAGAGGGTAATGTCTCTTATTTTAGTAATGATTTGACCTATTTAAGATACTACGTTAGATCATATTCAAATGCAGTAAACGTTGACTTTGAGTCAATTGACAAAGAATTAAATGAAGTGACACTAGCTTATACGCAAAGTCTACACACTTTAAAATTAGATAGATTTAATGAGTTAAACAAAAATATCAAAGGTAAAAACAAAGCGAAAAATATAGCGCCAAGTCGTGGTGGTATTAAAGTTGTTAGAAAATCGATTGACTGGACTTTGGTCTCATTGATATCAATTGTGACTTTAATTACGGCTTTTTTAATTTATTCAGTTGTGATCAATTTAGCTGATAAAGAGCCAATTGACACGACACCACCAGTTATTGATATTATTCCACCAACTGAAAAAGATCCAGATAAACAAGAGCCAATAGTTGAACCAGAAATTGAGCCAGTACTTATTGTTAAGGAAAACCCAAACACATATTTAATTTCTAATTGGCAAAGCCAAGAAAACTTTTCAATAAAAACACTATTTAGCAAAAACACGTGGGTTAGAGTGATGGTTAATGATCAAGTAATAAACATTCCAAATGAAACTTTTAATGAGAAAACTTTTAAAGTTGGTCAAGAACTCATTTTAAATAAAACTTATACACTTAATAATGAGGAAATAGAATTTAAAGCTAATGATGTCATTTCAATTAGATATGGAATTATGAGTGGAAACAAGTTTTTTATAAATGATGAAGAATACCCACTAGATGAAAGTATTGCTAATGCTAATGGTGGAACAAGTGTTGTCTTTAAATTAGATGTGGATGTGGATTAATGAATACACCAAATAAATTATCAATATTTAGAATAGCTTTAGTGCCTTTAATTGTTTTAACACTATTATTTCCTTATGCTCAAGTTGGAATAAGCATGCCATCTTATGTTATAAATGATGTTTTTATTCCTTTAAAAAATTTAATTGCACTATTTTTATTTGCGCTAGCTTCTTTTACTGACTTTCTAGATGGTTATTTAGCTCGTAAATACAATCAAATAACGACTTTAGGTAAATTTTTAGACCCAATTGCTGATAAGGTGCTAGTAAACACTTTATTTATTTTACTAGCTTACCAAGGCGTTGTACCAGTTGTGGCAGTGCTTTTAATGATTTGGCGCGATACAATGGTAGATGGTATTAGAATGATGGCCTCTGCAAAGGGTAAAACAATTTCAGCCGGTATATTGGGAAAAGTCAAAACTGTTTTACAAATAGTTACAATTATTTTTGTTTTATTGAATAATATTCCATTTGAGTTTTGGTTACTACCAGTTGCGGACTTATTAGTTTGGTTTTCAACCTTTGTAAGTTTATTAAGTGGTTATGCTTATTTTGTTGAAGCTAAAGATATTATATTAGAGAGTAAATAGTGAAAAAGTTAATTGAAGTTTTATTAGAAAATAATTTAAAACTTTCATCAGTTGAAAGTTTGACCGGTGGCCTTTTTGCAAGTGAAATAGTTAGTGTAACAAATGCTTCAAGTGTTTATTTAGGAAGTATTGTCGCTTATGCTAATAATATAAAGAGCGACATTTTAAAAATTGACGAAAAAACTATTGATAAATATGGATCAATTAGTGAAACTGTTGCCCAAGCAATGGCATTAAGTGGTCAAAGGATTTTTAAGAGTGATGTTTGTGTTGCTTTTAGCGGAAATGCAGGCCCTAGCACAATAGAAAACAAACAGGTTGGCCAAGTTTATACCTGTATTGTAATAAATGATGATATTTATAATTATTGTGATAATTTGTCAGGAAATAGAAATCAAATAAGAAAAGAAATTACACATTTAGTAAAAACTAGATTAATAAAATTACTACAGGGAAAGGTGATTAAAAATGGCTAGAGATGAAAAGCTATTAGATGATACGCTCAAACAAATTCAAAAACAATTTGGAAAAGGCGCAGTAATGAAACTAGGAGAGCGAGCTAACGTTAACGTTGATGTTATTAGTAGTGGCTCTTTATTAATTGACCAAGCACTGGGTGTAGGTGGCTATCCAAAGGGAAGAATAATTGAAATTTATGGTCCTGAATCTTCAGGAAAAACAACTTTGGCCCTCCATGCAATTGCTGAGTCGCAAAAAAAAGGTGGACGTTGTGCCTTTATTGATGCAGAACATGCTGTTGATCCACAATATGCTAAAGCTTTAGGTGTCAACATTGATGAGCTAATTTTGTCACAACCAGATTCTGGTGAGCAAGCTTTAGAGATTGCTGACATGCTAGTTAGAAGTCAGGCGATTGATTTGGTCGTTATTGACTCAGTTGCAGCTCTTGTTCCACAAGCAGAACTTGATGGTGAAATGAGTGATGCCAATGTTGGTATGCAAGCACGAATGATGTCAAAAGCAATGCGTAAAATGGCTGGAATTATGAACCGATCAGAGTGTACAGTTATCTTTATAAACCAATTAAGAGAAAAAATTGGTGTTATGTTTGGTAATCCTGAAACAACTTCAGGTGGTCGTGCGCTAAAATTTTACTCCTCAGTTAGAGTTGATATTAGACGTGGTGAAGCAATTAAAGAGGGTAAAGACATCATTGGAAACAAAACTAGAGTTAGAATTGTTAAAAATAAAGTTGCACCACCATTTAAATTGGCTGAAATAGAAATACGCTATGGTGAAGGTGTTTCACGCGTTGGCGAAATTATTGACTTAGGTGTTGAATATGACATTATTGATAAAGCAGGATCTTGGTATTCTTATAAAGAAGATAAGATTGGTCAAGGTCGTGAAGCGGTTCGTGTTTACTTAAATAGTAATCCAAAAATTTATGATGAGATTCACGAGTTAATTAAAACTAAAATGCTTGAAGCAAGTGCACCAAGTGAAGAAGTAGAAGAAATATAACAAAGAGCCATAGTGCTCTTTTTTTAAAAATTAAAGGGATGATAATATGAAAAAGTCACAAATAAAAATACATGCAATAAATTATGAAGCGGATATTTTAGATAACATTGATGAAGAAGTTTTAAATATTAGTGAACAAATCCATTTAATGCCTGATTGTCATATTGGTTTGTCAGTGCCAATTGGATTTGTTGGTAGATTTAAAAAGGGTAAAATGATACCTAATGCGGTTGGTGTTGATATAGGCTGTGGAATGAGTTTTATCGATATACCCAAATCGGTACACATAGACTATAAAAAACTCCATAATGTTATTTTAAGAAATATACCAACCGGCTTTAACATTCATAAAAATACGAGTCGCGACATATATTATTGGAATAAAATTAATGATTTACGCTATAATTTTACTGAAAAAGAAAAGCACCGTTTTATACACTCAATTGGCACCTTGGGTGGGGGTAATCACTTTATTGAATTAAATGAGTTTAAAGAGGTAAACCGCTTGGTTGTCCATAGTGGTTCGAGAAATTTGGGTAATCAAATTGCTAGACACTATCAAAAAATCGCCAATAAAAGTGAAGGGAAATATTTAAGTGGCCAAGACTATGATGACTACATCTTTGACATGCAATTAGCGATGGATTATGCTAAATTAAATCGTCAAAGAATTATTGAAATAATTTTAGAAAATTTCTTTTTTGAAGGTCTACCCTTTGAATATGAAATTGAAAGTGTCCATCACAACTATTTTGATCCTAAAACACGCACTGTTTACAAAGGAGCCATTGATGCAAGTTTGAATAAACGGGTTATTATTCCAATTAATATGCGTGATGGAACAATTATGGGCTATGGAAAAGGTAATGAAGATTGGATGTGTGCAGCACCACATGGGGCAGGTAGAATATTGTCAAGAACAGCAGCTAAAAAGCATTTGACTCTAGACAATATGTTGCATGAAATGCATGGGATATTTTCACAAACGCTGTCTCATAAAACCCTAGATGAACATCCTGATGCTTATCGAGATATTGATGAAATCTTAGAAGTGATTACTGAAACAGTTTCTCATATTGAAGTTGGTAAAGTCTTGTTTAATTTTAAAGGAAATTAAAAACTCCAAGCAGATTAGTTATTTAAGGAAGTTTATTAACATTAAATTGTATAAAAAAACTAATACTGATCACATAATCTTAAATAATAGGCCATACTTTATATATAGAGGATAAAACATTGTTATATTTAGTGAAATTTAGTATTATATATAGGAACAGAAATTGTTCAACTAGAAAAGGAGAACGAATATGCGAAATATAGAGTTCATCTATCTAGTCTTAACAGGTATTGTTGGTATATTAGTCGGGTTACTAGTTATGGCCTTAATCGTAAGAGCACAAGAAAAAAAAGCACGTGAAAGTGCAATTGATATTGTTGAAGATGCTCGTCAAAAAGCAGAAGAATTTACGAGATTAGCAAAGGCTGAAGCAAGAGAAGATATAGCTGAGCATCGCGCTCAAGTTGAAAGCGAATTAAAGAGTCGTAGAAGAGATCTTGAAAGTCAAGAAAAAATCATGATGACAAGAGAAAACAATCTCAACACTCGCGATCAGTCTTTAACTGATAAAGAAAAACATAACGAGAAAAAGAATAAGGAAATTACCGATAAAATCCAAAAACTAGATATTATGGAAGCAGACTTAGAAGATAAGCTTGCTAACCAAGTTTTAGAATTGCACAGAATTGCAAATCTAAGCGAACATGAAGCAAAACAAGAAATTTTAATAAATGTAAAAGAAGGAATGCAAGATGAAATAACATCATTTATGCGTGACCAAGAAGATGAAGCAAATTCTAAAGCACAAGCTGTTGCTAAAAACATTATTAGTTTAGCAATACAAGGCAGTGCCCAAGAAGAAGCTCAAGATCGAACAGTTTCAGTTGTATCACTACCAAGTGAAGAAATGAAGGGGAGAATTATTGGCCGTGAGGGTAGAAATATCCGCGCTATTGAAAAAGCCACTGGTGTTGATTTAATTATTGATGACACACCTGAAGTAATTACCGTTTCCTGTTTTGATCCAATTAGACGTGAAGTTGCCAGAATGTCAATTGAACATTTAATTAAAGATGGTAGAATTCAACCAAGTAGAATTGAAGAAGTAGTTTACAAAATGCAAAAAGAATTAGATGACAACATTATGAAGGTTGGAGAAGATGCAGTCTTTAAATTAGGTGTTGGAAAAATGGACCGCGAACTAATTAAATTAGTTGGGACATTACGTTATCGTTACAGTTATGGCCAAAATGCATTGGACCACAGTTTAGAAGTGGCACACATTGCCGGCGTAATGGCTGCTGAGATTGGTGAAAACCAAAGTTTAGCTAAACGTGCTGGACTCTTACATGACATTGGTAAAGCATTAGACTTTGAAATGGAAGGAACACACATTGAGCTGGGCTATAAAATAGCTAAAAAACATGGCGAAAATGATGTAATTCTTAATTCAATTGAATCGCATCACGGTGATGTAGATGCAACACATCCAATTTCAATTTTGGTAGAGGCAGCCGATACATTAAGTGCAGCTAGACCAGGAGCTCGTTATGAGTCTTTTGAAAACTACATTAGAAGATTGGAAGATTTAGAAAAAATTGGAGATTCATTTAAGGGTGTTAAAAAATCTTATGCAATTCAAGCTGGTAGAGAAATTCGCGTTATCGCAATTCCAGACCAGTTAGATGATAATGCATGTTATCGTACTGCAAGAGAAATTAAAGAACGTATCGAAAGTGAACTAACTTATCCTGGACAAGTAAAAGTTACTGTAATTAGAGAAACCAGAGCAAGCGCGACCGCTAAGTAATGAATATATTATTTATTGGTGACATTGTTTCAAAACCAGGAAGAACTGTTTTAGAAAAACATTTAAAAAATTTACAAATTGAACACGAAATTGATTTTACAATTGTAAATGCCGAAAATGCGGCTCATGGCAAAGGCTTGACTCCCAAAATATTTAATCAAATTATTAATTTTGGAGTTGATGTTATTACACTAGGTAATCATGCTTATGCCAAAGAAGAAATCTTTCAAATTATTGATGATCAACAAATAGTTAGACCAATCAACTTAACAACATCAAAAATGGGTAAAGGTTATCGGATTTATGATGTATTAGACAAAAAAGTTTTAGTTGGAAATATTTGTGGTGAAGCTTTTATGCACAATGTTGATCCTAACCCTTTTATTGCAACGCAACAATTTATTGATGCAGATGCTCATATAAAGATTATTGATTTACACGGTGAGGCAACTGCTGAAAAAGTAGCTTACATGCATTATTTTAAAAATGATTTAACCGCAATTTTAGGAACTCACACCCACGTTCAAACGGCTGATGAAGACATCTTTAATGGTTGTGCATACATAAGTGATGTTGGGATGAGTGGTCCATATGAAAGTGTTATTGGGCGTGACATTGATGAAGTGGTATCAAGATATGTTGAAAACAAACAAACATATTATACTGTTTCAAAAAATGAAGCGGTCTTATGTGGTGTTGTTATTAAAATAGATGATAAAAGCAATCGAGCTGTAAATATTGAAAGAATTCAGATTAGGCCATAGTTATTGATAAAAAGTTTGATAATTGTTATAATTGTTAAGCAAAATCAAATAACGGCTAAACATTTTGTAATTTAAAATGTTATATAAATGATTAATCTTAATCATAATAATATAAGCCAAGCAAAAGCTTGGCTTTTTAAAAGGAGAAATATGCAAAAAAACTATAAAATGCCTAATCTAAAAGATGCTAGTAAAAGAACTGATGCAGTTTCAAAGATACAAGACAATCTTTTTTCAATACCAGACTTTGTAAAAGATATTGGTGTTGGGAGAAACTTTTATTTAAGAACTTATGGATGTCAAGCTAATGAGCGTGATGGTGAAGTAATGCTGGGCATCTTTGAACAACTTGGCTATACAAGAGTGTTTGAAACACAAGAGGCCGACGTTATATTATTAAATACATGTGCTATAAGAGAAGGGGCTGAAGACAAAGTTTTTGGCGAACTGGGGTCTCTAAAACGTTTAAAACGTGAAAACCCTGATTTGATCTTAGGTGTCTGTGGCTGTATGGCTCAAGAAGAAAATGTTGTTAACCGTATCTTAACTACTTATCAACATGTAGATCTTGTTTTTGGAACACACAATATTCATCGTTTGCCACACCTTTTAGGACAAGCAATTTTATCAAAGGAAAAAGTAATTGAAGTTTATTCAAAAGAGGGTGAAGTAATCGAAAACTTACCTTCCAGTCGTGTTGGTAAACACAAAGCTTGGGTCAACATTATTTATGGTTGTGACAAGTTTTGTTCTTACTGCATTGTTCCTTATACTCGCGGAAAAGAGCGTTCAAGAATGATGGAAGATGTTATGGCTGAAATTGTGGAAGTTTTAGATGCTGGTTATAAAGAGGTAACACTTTTAGGTCAAAACGTTAATGCTTATGGAAAAGACTTAGAAAATGGGACAACCTTTGCTAAACTTTTACAAGCAGTTGCTGATACAGGTATTGACAGAGTTAGGTTTATGACTTCGCATCCTTGGGACTTTGGTGAAGAAATGATTGAGGTTATTGCCAATAATTCCAATGTTATGCCATTTTTCCACTTACCAGTTCAATCAGGTAATGATGCAATTTTAAGAATGATGGGTCGCCGCTATACCGTTGAATCATATAAAGATATTTATAATAAACTCAAGGCAAAGATTCCAAACTGTAGCTTTACAACTGATATTATTGTTGGTTTTCCAAATGAAACAGAAGAACAGTTTCAACAAACTCTCGATTTATATGAGTATTGTCAATTTGATTTGGCTTATACATTTATTTATTCACCAAGAAAAGGTACTCCTGCTGCTCGTTTTGAAGATAATATTTCTGATGAAATAAAGTCTGAAAGACTACAGCGCTTAAATAAAGTAGTAACCAAGTATGCACTAAAAAACAATGAAAAATATTTAAATAAAACAGTTAAAGTTTTAGTAGATGGACCAAGTAAAAAAAATCCACATGTGTTTAGTGGTTATAGTGAAACCAACAAGTTGGTAAACTTTACTCCAATTAATGCTAAGGTTGGCGATATAGTGGAAGTACTCATTACTGAGACAAAGTCTTACTCGCTAAATGGCACTGAAAAATAGGACCTCGGTCCTTTTTTCTTTTAGTGTAAATCCTTGGTTTTAAGCCTATTTATGTTATAATGGCTTAGACAGATTATTAAGACATAGACAAATAATAAAGATTTACGTAAGGTAATGTGTTCACATGATAATAATATAAAATATAAATCATAATGGAGGAATAATAATGAGTAATATAAAGATTTTTTCGCTTGGAGGACAAGACGAAGATGGAAGAAATATGTATGTAATTGAAATAGGTGCAGACATATTTTTAATAGATGCAGGATCAAAGGAAGCAGAAGTAGGACAATTAGGTGTTGAAAAAATTATCCCAGACTTTACTTATTTAAAAGAAAATGCGGATCGCTTAAAGGCACTGTTTATAACCCATGCTCACGATGATGCAATTGGGGCATTGACACAACTTTTAGAAGAAGTTAAAGTACCAATTTATACAACCGAGCTAACAGCTGAAGTAATTAAACCAATGTTGGCCAAAAGAAACATCAAAAATACAGAAATAAATATAATCAAACGTTCACAACAATTTAATGTCGCTAATACAAAAATTAGAACGTTTGCTATGACAAACTCAGTTCCAGATTCATTTGGTATTGCAATTGGCACATCAGCTGGAAATATTGTTTATACAAGTGAGTTTATTGTTGACTATGACATTGGCTTACATGCTTTTTCATCTGACATTGTTGAATTAGCAGAAATTGGAAAAGAAAAAACATTAGCGCTTTTAAGTGAGTCAGTAGGTTCAACTAGAGAAGGTTATACTGCTCCAAAACATAAAATTTCTCATGTTTTAGAATCACACATTAATGAGGCTCCAGCAAGAGTTATTATTACATCATATGCTCAAAATATTTATCGTGTCATTGAATTAGCAGAACTTTGTAATCGAAACCATAAAAAATTATTTTTCCATGACAAAAGTATGCTTGATACAATGAATTTATTGAAAAAATTAAATTACTACCATATGCCTAAAAACGTTGTTGCAACTTTAGAAGATTTAGAAGATAAAAATACAATTGTTTTAGTTACAGGTGATGGTTCAGAAGTATTTAATAAAATGTTTGCAATTACTTCAGGTGAAGATAATCGTTTAACTTTAAATAATGATGACACAGTATTAATTGCCTCACCAATTGTAGCAGGTGTTGAAGTTGAAGCAATTCAGTTAGAAAACGAACTTTATAAAGATGACCACAAGGTTATTACAATTGGCAAAGATGATCTTTTGGCAATGCATGCATCACAAGAAGACTTAAAGATGATGTTGTATTTATTTAAACCAAGATATTATATCCCAGTCAAAGGAAATTATCGTCATTTAGCAGGTAATGCTGACATAGCAATGGGTTTAGGCTTTACAGCTGATCGAATTGTACTTTTAGATAATGGTCAAGTGGCGACATTTGAAAATGGTCGTTTAAAAAGTGCATCCAATATGATTAGTGCTGAGGATGTTATGGTTGATGGTACAGACAACTTAGAAGAAGGTAGTTTGGTATTAAAAGATCGTGAAACCCTATCAACTGATGGTGTTATTATTGTTGGAGTTTTAATTGATCATAAAACAAAAGAAATTATCGGTGGACCAGACATTCAATCGCGTGGTTTAATTTATGTTCGTGATGCTAATCATATCTTAAAAGAAGTTAGCAAGATTATGGTCGATACACTAAATTTAGCGGTAAAAGAAAATCGTTATACTAATATTGATGTTAGATCAGAAGTTAGATCAAAAGCAGGACGCTATGTAATGAAAGAAACTGGAAAACGTCCAATGATTCTACCAGCAATCGTAGAAATCAGTAACTAGGAGGATTTCATGGCAAAACCATCAAATAAAAAACAAACAAAAGGGCTAGTAGTAATTATTACTAGCCTTATTGTAATTGTTACATCAATTATCGCCTTGGCTAAACAAGGTTTTATCGGTATATATGTTGACAAGATAGTTAGATACTTATTTGGCGATTTTCACTGGATTGCCTATTTTGCTCTAATTAGTGCTAGTTTATACGTAATATTTATAAGAAATAAAATGAAGTTAACAATCAAACAAATAATTGGCTACAGCTTATTGTTTGTTTCACTGCTATTAATGTCAGCTACCATTAAAAATTATGAATTGATTGGCTGGCCAGCGTTTAGCTATTTCTTTAGTAATTCAAAATTAATTTTTGATTATAAAATGATGGCGAGTGGTGGCTTGATTGGAGTTTTATTATATAGTCTTTTTACCTCATTAGTAGGAAGTTTGGGAACAGTTTTATTTTTACCAATTATGTTTATTATCGCTATTGTTTTAATCTTTGATTATAAAAAATGGAGCACAAAATATAATGAGTTTATTAAATCTCAAAAAATAAAAAGATCTAAAAAAATCCAAGAGAAAAAACTTAAAAAAGCAAAATATAAAATTGGGGAAGAAAACTTAGTGAAAAAAGTTGAACCAGTTAAAAAGAAAAGTACATTTATTACATTGCCAGATAAAGCTGTGGGCCATGATCAAATAAGTTTACCTTTAGAAGAAGATAATGAACGAACAGTTGGTGGCAAACCATATATGTTACCACCATTAAATCTGTTAGATACAAAAATTGAAAGTCACGTTTCATCAAAGAATAAAGCCGCTTCAGATATAAAAGGCCAAAAACTTATTGAGGTATTGAGTGATTTTAATATTGATAGTGAACTAGTTGGTGTTCATATTGGACCATCAGTTACTAAATTTGAAATTCGACCAGACTCATCTGTTAAGGTTAGCCGCATTAGTTCAATTCAAGATAATATTAAAATGGAACTAGCTGCTAAAACTATTAGAATTGAAGCGCCAATTCCAGGTAGAAACACTGTTGGTGTTGAAATACCTAACATAGAAAACACTCCAGTTAAACTATATGAACTACTGCGTTCTATGCCACCGGAACATTTTGATGAACCTTTGTTGTTTACTTTAGGCAAAGATTTAATGGGCAATACGGTTTATTGTGATTTAACAAAAATGCCCCATCTTTTAATAGCCGGTGCAACTGGAGCGGGTAAATCAGTTGCAATGAATGCAATAATTACTACAATCTTAATTAGAACAACCCCTGAACAAGTTCGTTTACTTTTAATTGATCCAAAGAAAGTTGAATTTACCAATTTTGCCCATGTTCCACATTTGATTACACCAATTGTTACAGAGCCTGACAAAGCCAACAAAGCTTTGTCCAAAGTAGTTGAACTAATGGACGAACGTTATTTACAATTTTCAAAAATAGGAGTTAAAAATATTAATGCTTATAAAGAATATCGATTTAAAAATCCAGATAAAAAATTAAAAGATTTAGAACTAATTGTTGTTATTATTGATGAGTTAGCTGATTTAATGATAGTTGCCGGAAAAGAAGTTGAACAAAGCATTCAAAGAATTACCCAACTTGCAAGAGCAGCGGGCATTCATTTAATTGTTGCGACACAAAGACCATCTACAGATGTAATTACAGGAATTATAAAAGCCAATATTCCATCAAGAATATCATTTGCAGTTTCAAGTGGTATTGACTCTAGGACAATCTTAGACGCAGTGGGGGCTGAACGTTTATTAGGTAATGGGGACATGCTATATTATCCAGTGACCTACTCAGCGCCATCTAGACTACAAGGTGTCTTTGTCTCTGATGAAGAAGTTGCTAAAATAGCTGACTTTGTTTCAAAGGGGCCAGGGCCAGATCACTTTGATGAGTTCAAAAATTTGGATGAAAATGAAGATTTAATGCCAATGCCAATGGCATTTGATGACCCTTTATTTGAAGATGTAAAAATGTTTGTAATTAGAGAGAAAAAAGCTAGCACATCTTTGATCCAAAGAAGCTTTGGTATTGGCTATAATCGTGCCGCAAGAATTATTGATGCACTTGAAGCCAAGGAAATAATTGGTCCAATGCAAGGCAGCAAACCTCGTGATGTGTTTTTAGATGAAAGTGATTTAGAAGATAATTAACCTTTAATGGTTATTATCTTTTTT